>OGYE01000051.1_pt1 | contig 53736 bp, 54 predicted proteins | sample 1576471 | NCBI WGS metagenome assembly OGYE01 (sample SAMEA3541532, study PRJEB24748) | human gut metagenome | biome: human gut; feature: human-associated habitat; material: faeces | place: China | collected 2012
ATCAACACCATTATTTGAAGCGGCATCTATTTCAATAATATCAGGATTTCCATTACTGCCACGGATTTTTCTTCTGTGCAGCGGCGGTTTCTTCCTGTTTGGTTTCTACTTCATTCATCATTTACTTTCCCCTATGCAAAATGCGCCGCCCCGCGGCACAGCTATTACACAAAAATGCTATCATATTATAAAACAAAACTCCCACGGTTGCAACCGCGGGAGTGTGAAAAATGATTGAACAATAGCAAAATTGCCCGCCCGCCAAACGTCAGCCTGCCGGAAGCGCCCGAAAGTATGCCGTTCCCGGTTGGATTGTAGGGCGGGGTGACCCCACCCCGCCGCGAGCTTGCGGGCATATGCCGTTCCCGATTTACCGCCCCCAAAAAATCACACCATATCCGTCTGGCGCGAGACGGACAGCACAATGCCCATCTCGCCCAGCAGCATCATCAGGCTGGTGCCTCCGGAGGAAAAAAAAGGCAGGCTGATGCCGGTATTCGGGATAGTGTTCGTCACAACTGCCATATTCAAGACAGCCTGCAGAATCACCTGCACCACAAAGCCCACGGCCAGCAGCGCGCCGAACTTATCCCGCGCCCGTACCGCAATCGACATTCCGCGCAGAAGCAGCAGCAAGAACAGCGCCACCGCCAGCGCCGCGCCGATAAAGCCGAGCTCCTCGCACAGAATCGAAAAGATAAAATCGTTCTGCGGCTCCGGCACATACAGGTACTTCTGGCGGCTGTTGCCCAGCCCCAGCCCGGCCAGTCCGCCGGACGCAATGGCGTAAAGGCTCTGTATCGTCTGGTGGCCCTCGCCCAAGGGGTCGGCAAAGGGGTCACGCCAGCTGGCCAGTCGGTCGGTGGCGTAGGGCACCAGCTCGGGCAGGGCAACCACCGCCGCCGCAATCGCCGCCGCGCCCAGCCCGCCCGCCAGCGCAAACCACTTCAGCCCTGTGCCGCCCACAAACATCAGCACCGCGCCAATGGACAGAATCAGCAGCGTGCCCGACAGATGCGGCTCCAACAGCATCAGCACCGCCACCACGCCCAGAATCACCGCAAACGGCAGCACCCCGGTGGTAAAGCTCTTCATCCGGTCATGGTTCAGCGAAATCATATGCGAAAACACCAGCACCACCGCAAACTTGGCAATCTCGCTGGGCTGCAGCGTGCCCAACCCCGGCAGCACCAGCCACCGCTTGCAGCCGTTGTATTCCGGCATAAAAAGCACGATGACAAGCAAAATCAGGGACAGCCCCAGCACCGGCCACGCCAGCTTATGCCAGATGTGGTAGTCCACCAGGCTGGCCGCGTACATGGCCGCCGTGCCCAGCGCCGCAAACAGCAGCTGCGGGCGGATGTAGGTATAGGCATCGCCCCGGCGATAGAGCGCCACCGCATACCCGGCCGAGAACAGCATAAGCAGCCCATAGCTGAGCAGCAGCAGCAAAATAATCAGAAACGGCACATCGAACGTGGGCAGCGCCGCCGCCCGCGCCCGTACCCTGCGGATGATTTCAGCCATAACAAAGCCCCCTGCGCAGAGTGTACGCAGAGGGTCGCGGTTTTATGCGGTGCTGCCTTTTATCTGTGCAAATCAAGGCTCAGCATCGTGTAGCCGTTGTCCCCATGCTGCACGCTCTGCAGGCTGGCCTCATAGCAGGCCTGCAGCACCTCCATATCGGGCTGGGGCGCACCGGGGTCCACAATCGTCCCGGTGGCCTTTGCCTCGTTGTAGTTGTCGATGACCTGACTGCAGATGCGCCGCCGGTCGCGCAGCGGGGTCATCAGGTTGGCCATCCACTGCTGGTACATACCGTGGTAGTCACTGCCGTGGTCGGCAAACAGGAAGTAGTATTCCTGCTCGACCTCCAACGGTGACGCCTGCCGCTGGTAGAAATCCGACAGCGCCTTTCGCTTTTTGTCGGTGGAGTAGTGCAGAATGTCCTCCGGTCCGTTGGGGAAAAGCTCCGGGTGGCGTATCCATTTGGAGTAGGGCTCCACCTGGATTTTCAGTGCCTCAAAAATGCCAAGAAAATCCTCCAGCGCAATCTTCATTTCGCCCTTTTCCCACTTTTGTATCGTGCGCTTGTCCCGCCCCAGTCTGTCCGCCAATTCCCGCTGCGAGACCTCTGCCGCCTCTCTTGCTGCAGTGATTGCTCTTGCCACACGGAAACGATAGTCGGACAACATACTCTCCATACTCCTTCATTTTGTCAAAAAACAATTTCAAAACCATTTCCATCGGCGAGCCTGTGCCGACGATGGAAATACCGCTAGAGCAAAAAAGTGCATTTTTGTGTCGTCAGGCGCGAAAATGTGCTTTTTTGCGACGGGGTGAATCCAAAGGAGGGGTGCAGGAGCGTGGCGCAGCCACACAGCGACGAACCCCTTCTTTGCGCGGCGGTGCATTTTGCACCGCCAAAATTCCCGGCAGCGGGTTGTGTACTTTGCACGCGGGAACGTGCTATAGTTAAAATAGCCCGCGGCAAATACATTTTTTGCGATATACAGATTTTACACTATCTTCCATTTTCTGTCAATATATTTTGTTACACAACATATCATAAGCAGGTGAAAATCGTGTTCCTCTACCGTTGTATTCCCTATAGAATTTCCTTGCCGGACGCCGGCGTCTGCCTCACTTACGGTCTGGCTGCCTTGCAGCGCACCGATGCCGGCTGGCAGACGCTGCAGCTTGTGCCGGATGTCTCTGTGAACCGGGCCCTTGTGGAGGAGCTGGCCATCCGCTGCACGGTCAACCAGCTGGAGCCCTGCCACATGGAGGATGTGATTGAGGACGCCCTCGCCTTTTGAAGGCAGCTTTCGTCAAATTCAGGTAAAGTTCTTGTCTGTTTTGCCAAAAAACTAGACAAAGTGTGCAAAGCGTGCTACAATAGCGGTAGTATGGGCGGATATCCGCCCCGCAAGTAAGGAGAATTTGCCGTGAAGCTGAACAACCGCCGCACCATTCTGGTGGGTCTTGCGTTCTTGTCAATCTGCACGTTCTGGCAGATGTATGACAGCGTTATGACCCTGATTCTGACCGACACCTTTAAGCTGAACGAAACCTTTGCCGGGGCGATTATGGCCGCGGACAACGTATTGGCGCTGTTTTTGCTGCCGTTCTTCGGCGCACTGTCGGATAAGACCAGCACCCGCATCGGGCGGCGTATGTCCTTTATCGTGGGCGGCACGGCGGCGGCCGTCATCCTGATGAATCTGATTCCGCTGCTGGATGACCGCTACGCCGCCAGCCCCAGCACCGGCACACTGGTGCTCTTCATCGTTGTGCTGGGCCTGCTGCTGGTGGCCATGGGTACCTACCGTTCCCCCGCCGTGGCGCTGATGCCCGACGTGACCCCCAAGCCGCTGCGCAGCCGTGCCAACGCCATCATCAACCTGATGGGCGCCGTGGGCGGCATCCTCTATCTGGGGCTGGCCGCGGTGCTCTACCCGGCCTCCAAGACCAAGGGGGTCGGCCACGTCAGCTACCGGCCGCTGTTCTTCATTGTGTCGATGATTATGGCCGTGGCTGTGCTGGTTCTGTACCTGACCATCAAGGAGCCCAAGCTCGAGGAGGAGAACCAGAAGCTGGAGGCCGCGCACCCCGAATGGAATCTTGCCACCGATGACGGCGCCGGGCACGAGGTTCTGCCCGCGCCGGTCAAGCGCAGCCTTATCTTCCTGCTGCTCTCGATTTCGCTGTGGTTCATCGGCTATAACGGCGTCACCACGTGGTTTACCAAGTATGTAGAGGCCGTTATGGGCGAAGGTCTGGGCGGTGCGTCCACCTGTCTGCTGGTGGCCACCGCGGGCGCTATCGTATCGTACATTCCCATCGGCGCACTGGCGGCAAAAATCGGCCGCAAGCGCACGATTCAGTGCGGCATTGTGCTGCTGGCCACCTGCTTTATGCTGGGCTATCTGCTGACCACCCTGTACACCTCCATCCAGCCCATTATGTATGTGGTGTTCGCGCTGGTGGGTCTGGCGTGGGCTGCCATCAACGTCAACTCCCTGCCAATGGTGGTGGAGATGTGCCGCGGCAGTGATACCGGCAAGTTTACCGGCTACTATTACACCTTCTCGATGGCCGCGCAGGTGGTCACGCCCATCGTGGCGGGCACCCTGATCCGGGCCATTGATTACCGGATTCTCTTCCCCTACGCCGCCCTGTTTGTAGCCCTGAGCTTTGTGACCATGTGCTTTGTCCGCCACGGTGACGCCAAGGCCGAGGCCAAAAAGGGGCTTGCCGCGTTTGAGGATATGGACACCTGACGGAGCTTCCGCAGTGTATTTGCCATTGTGCTGTAGGCGTCGTGCACGTCTGGCCCGGCTGTTTCCCATAAGCGGGAGTTTCCGGGTAGTTTTCCCGGGCGGGGCAGAGCCCCGCCCCTACTGCGCAATGATTTTGGGTTGTGCGTAGGGCGGAAGTAATCTATCGTCCCTAAAAATTCAAAAGAGCATGAGCCATACAGCCCATGCTCTTTTTTATTGGGTGCAATCAGCACCACGCAAAATTTTCTTTTCCGGCGGCAAGCTCAAAGTGGCACTTCACAATACCAAGGTCGATTTTGGTGCCCTCGCGCCGCATTTTGACAATGCCCGCAGTATTTTCTTGCAGGCGGCAAATTCCTCTGCCAGCGTCTGTATCTCCTGCATACTCTGCCCTCCGTTTCGTTCAGCCGTTTGAACCATTATACCATATCCAAAACGGAAAAGCGCAATGGGAAAGAAAATCCAGACCATTCACAGGGTTGGCGGCACGCCGGTCAGGCTTCCTCCTCGGGGCGGGGCCATACGGCAGCCCAGTCGGTAAAGCTGACGGTGCAATCACCGTGCACATACAGGCCGACCATGGCGCCGGTGAACCGCTTGCCGCACTTCAGCCCCTCGCTGGTAAGGTAGGGCGGCTCGGGAATCGTCCAGAGCGTCTGCCACGCGCCACCGTTTTCCACGGCAAAGCTGCGTGTGCCCTGCCCTGCCGTAATGCGCAGCCGGATTTTTTCCGCGGCGGGCAGTGGTGCAATCTTGGACGAGATCACTTCATACCCGGCGTATTCCTCCAGCAGTAACCCTCCGGGGCCAACACCATATTTGAGGTAGCTGTGCTCATCGTAGTAGCAGGTCAGCCCGGCGGTTGTGCCCGACTGCGCCGCCAGCAGCGGCCCGGTGCAAAGTTCCGCTTCCACCGTGAAGTCCGTTTCCTGCTGGCGCACCAGCAAAAGGCCCTGCTGGTGCATATCGCACAGGTCGCGCCCATTGCCGGTCAGCTGCAGGGTCTTTCCCGCCACAGCCGCACCGGCGTTCTCCGGCGCACGTTGGGTAAGCCACTCCTGTCGCTTCCAGTCCAGAAGCGCGGCCGGGGCGGCTTCCTCACAGTGGGCGGGCAGCGGCATAGCCAGCACCGTCTGTGGGCGGCGGGTCTTGGCAATCGGCCAGCCGTCCGGCGTCCACGTCACTTCCACAATCGCGGTTTCGCGGCCCATCGGGGCGGTGCCGTTCGGTCTGCGCCGCAGGCAGAGGTGGCAGAGGTACCACCGGCCGTCCGCCGTTTCCATCAGCTTGCCATGGCCGCAGTTCTGCAGATAGCCGCCCGCGTCATCCTGCCGCAGAATCGGGTTGTAGGGGCAGCTCTCATAGGGGCCCCAGATGTTTTTGCTGCGCGCCGCCGAGATACGGTGCCCCGAGCCGGTGCCGCCCTCGGCAGCCAGCAGATAATAATAGCCGTCGCGCTTCATCAGCTGGGGGCCTTCGGTCTTGATTTTCCAGCTGCCGCCCCAAATCAGCTTTGCAGGGCCCTTGGCCGCCCGGCAGTCGGCGGTCAGCTCAACCATACGCACCTCGCGGTTGAACAGCATATAGTGCCGCCCATCGTCATCGTGGAAGAGCGATGGGTCGATGCCGTCCTCGTGAATCCATGCGGGCTCGCCGTAGGGGCCCTCCGGCTTTTCCGCGGAAACCACCATCTGGCAGCGCGGCTCTGCGCCGCCCTCATTGCCGCGCAGGGTTGCCGTGATGTAATACCGCTTTGTCGATTCATCGTAGGAAATGTCCGGCGCCCAGTAGCCGCGCCCGCCCTCGGATTCGGCAATCTGTGCCCATTCCGGATTGGTGATGGCATACCCCACCGTGGTCCAGTGGACCAAATCCCTTGATTTTGCAATCGGCAGGCATGGGAAGAAGCTGAACGAGGAGTTGACCATATAGTAGTCATCCCCCACCCGCAGCCACGAGGGATCCGGGTAGAAGCCGCGCCGCACCGGATTGTGGAAGCAGTTATCCGCCCGCACGCCCGCCTGCTTTTCCAGATAGGCGGCCACCGCCGTGCAGCCGCTGTGCAGGGCAGCGTCCAGCGGCGTCACGCCCGACAGGTTGGCCTCCAGAGGGTCCAGAGCCAGATACTCGGTCAGGTAGGCCGTTTTTCCCACACTGCCGGAGCGTGCGGCATAGTGTAGCAGGGTGTTGCCCTGCGCGTCGCGCTCCATAAAATTTTGGCACTCATATTCCACCATATGCTGCAGCTCGGGCAGGCTTGCGGACTGCGCCGCCTCAAAAATCGTCACGCTGTAACCCTCCTTGTTTAATTGCCGTAATCCAAAAAAGGCGCAGCAGATAAAAGCCATATCTGCTGCGCCTGAATTTTTACTTGTTGCCGCGCTCAATCCCCGCCTCTTCAAAAGCGGAGCGCAGAATACCCTTCTTGTCTACATACAGGGCCTCGGTCGGGCAGACCTGGAAGCAGTAGCCGCAGCCAATGCACTTATCGGTCTTGTACGCCTTGCGGTCCTTGATTTCAATGCCCTGGTGCCAGCAGACATCCTCGCAGCGGCCGCAGCCAATGCACTTGGCGCGGTCGGCGTCGGCGGTCTGGTAGGCATCGGCCAGCTTGTTCTGGCGCTTCTTGGTGAAGTCGGCGTCCATCTGGAACAGCTTCAGGCTGTCGCCCACCAGAGAATCCATATCGGCATAGCCGTTCTCGTCCATCCAGCGGTTCAGGTCATTGATGAGCTTCTTGCAGGCCATCGTGCCGCCCGCGCAGGCCAATGCGCCCAGCTGCACCATTTCAGAACCAGCCATCAGGATACGGGCCGCGTTCTCGAAGTTAAAGACACCGCCGCCGCCGTACAGGGGGATTTTCACACCGGCGGTGCGGGCCTCGGCGATGGAGTAGCAGACCAGCGGGGTAGCCTGCGTGCCGCCGTAGCCAGCGCCGGGGCGGGCCTCGGTGCCGCGCCAGTCAAGGTCCATGTAGTAGCCCTTCCAGCGGGCGGTCGGGCCTGCGGCGGCAGCACCGGCAGCCTCGGCAATGCGCATAGAGGTCAGCGCGTCGGTGGACTCAATCGCGAGCTTGGCCATAATGGGCATATTGGGGACGGTCTTTTTCATCAGCTCAATGGAGTGGCGCAGCAGCTGATGGTAGGCGAAGGTGCGGTCCTTGGCCACGGCCACGCCGGGGGTGTTGAAATGCAGCTCAATGGCATCGGCACCAGCCAGAGCCAGTTCCTCGGCCTGATGGGCCCAGCTCTTTTCCCAGTCGCCGCCCTTGACGATGTCGCTGTAGTGGCCGACAGAGACCCACAGCTTGATGTCGGAGTCCATCTCCTTCTTGATTTTGTGGACCTCCTCGCAGTATTTCTCCAGCGTGTCCACGGAATCGGGAATCTGACGGCCCACGGCGTGGCTGTGAATGGCCATCTCGCCACCGAACATCGCCTTGGAGTCGGGGCCGATGAAGCTGCCGCCGCCGGAGCCGTGGCCGTAGTTGCGCAGCACGATGGCGCCGGGGCGCATCTTGGCGCTCTTCAGCACGTTGGCCGCGCCCTGCGTTGCCGGGCTGGAAGCCACCACAAAGGGGTTAATCATATCAAACTTTTTTACATATAAGTCTGCCATTTGCGTTTTCTCCTTATTTCTGAATCATATCGGTGCTTTGCAGAAGCGCCTTCCAGTCGGCTGCATCCGCAAGAAATTGCTCCATCGTGTTGTTCAGCACAAATTCCAGCAGGCCATAGCGCGTTTCCGCCGGGTCTACGTGGGCAAGGTACTGCCGCCATTCGTCCAGTCCTTCGGCAAAGGGGCGGCGCTTGCCCTCCAGCCAGTAATAGACGTGTAGATTCAGCAACCGCCCGCGGCGCTCCAGCATATCCAGCCCGGCGCAGCGCTCAGTCATATTCAGCGCCACCGTGGGCTGCCACAGGCAGTAGAGGTTTTCTGCCGCAGCCTCGTCCAGAAAATCCTGCGCGGACTCGTTCGTGTCTGTCACGGTGTTTTTGTGCCATTCCAACGCAATTTTTATGCCGTTTTCAGCCGCCATTGCGCTGATGGTCCTTGCCTCGGCCGCCAGTGCCTTGCGCGTTTCGGCGTCCAGTTCGGCGCTGGCCGTGCCGCCGCCCCAGATGCGAATCAGTGGGGCGTGCAGTGCCGCCGCGTTCTGCAGCGTCGGCAGAAATTCCTTCTCCGGGCTTGCGTTTTCGCCCAGCCGGTAGTAGGAGCCGTAGGCTGCCACCTCTGCCCCCTGCGCCAGCGTGCGTTCCCGCAGCTCGGCGGCAAGGTGGGTATCGCCCGCCGGGATGTGCCAGTTTTCCGACCATTCCACGGCGTGCAGGTCTGCCTTTTGCAGTGCGTCCAGCACATAGTCCGGGGACTCCGTTTTGAAGGTTGCCGATACCAGTCCCGGTATAATCATTGCCGCATCAGCCTTCCCTTCTGTTACAGTGCCAGCACCTGCTGCCAGATGGCGTCCTCAACCGGGATGCCGTTCTCCATATTGTCCTTGCGGACCTCGGCCATATGCTCGCCGGGGAAGTGCACCGGGCGGCCCTCCTCCACCGGGGTGGAGGTCTCCATATCGCGCAGGGTGGCCTCAATGTTGGCGGCAATGTCGTCCTTGTCGGGCAGGGCGTCCAGATTGATGCAGATGAACACCTGGCTCAGCTCGGTTTCCAGCGGCAGCTCGCCGACCTGCCGTGTGGTGCGCCCGCCCGCCAGTGCGCTGGCAATCAAATCCAGTGCCAGACTCAGGCCGGAGCCCTTCCAGTAGCCGATAGGGTAGCTCTGGTGCGTTTCCAGAATCTCGGCGGCATTCTTGGTGGGCTGCTGGTCCTTGTTCAGCCCGCCCTCCACCGGCAGCTCTCGGCCGCTGCGCTTGTAGGCTTCCAGCTTGCCGTAGGAGAACATCGACATAGCCACGTCCACCAGCACCGGGGTATCCCCGTGGGGGATGGCCAGCGTGATGGGGTTATTGCCCAGCCGGGCATCCCGGCCGCCCCACGGCGGCATATTGGGGCAGGTGTTGGTCCAGAAAATGCCGATACAGTTTTCCTCGACCGCCATCAGGCCATAGTTGCCGGGACGCATCCAGTGGTTGGTGTCGGACAGCGCCACGCAGCCGATGGTGTGCTGCTTGGCCAGCGCAATCGCACGCTTGGTGCAGGCGTAGGCGTTCAGGTTGCCCGGGCCGTGCTGGCCGTCATAGCGCTCAAACGCGCCGAAGCTCTCCTTCAGAACCGGCTCGGCGTTGATGTCCACAATGCCGTCCCCAATGCTCTTGATAAACTTGGGGAAGCGGTTCAGTCCGTGCGTGTAGACGCCATCGCGGCTGGCATCGGCATACAGCTTGGCGGAAATCTCCGCCTTCTCCTGCGTAAAGCCTTTTTTAAGCAGCACACGCACAAACTCGTCATACATTTCTTTATAAGGTACGCGCATGATGTGATTCTCCTTTTATCAGCCCTTGATGGCGCCAATCATAACGCCCTTGACAAAGTACTTCTGGACAAACGGATAGATGCAGAGGATGGGCAGCGTGGCCACCACAACGGTTGCATACTGGATGGTTTCGCCAATCAGGTAGTCCGCACCGGCCGTCATATCGGCGGTATCGTTCTGAATCAGAATCTGGCGCAGAATCAGCTGCAGGGGGTACTGCGTCTTATCGCGCAGGAACAGCATGGCGTTGAACCAGGAGTTCCAGTGGCTGACGGCGTAGTACAGCGTGATGACGGCGACCGTGGGCTTGACCAGCGGGGCCATAATCTTCCACAGAATCGTCCATGCGTTGGCACCGTCCAGCTTGGCGGATTCCTCCAGAGAGTCCGGCACACCGGCAAACGCCGTGCGCATGATAATCAGGTTGTAGGTGTCCACCAGCGAGGGCAGAATCAGCGCCCAGCGGGAACCGTAGAGCCCAACGCCCTTGACAACCAGATACAGCGGAATCATACCGCCGCTGAAATACATCGTGAAAACCAGCAGCTTCATAATCGTGGGGCCCGCCGCCACGCGCTTGCGGGACAGGCAGTAGGCCGCGACCATTGAGAGCAGAACATTCAGCAGTGTGCCGACAATGACAACAAACAGGGTGTTGGCGTAGCCGGTCCAGAGGAAGGTGTTCTTGAACACGGCCTGATAGGACGCCACGGAGAAGCCCTCCGGCCAGAGCAGGATACCCTTGTGCGCCACAAACAGCGCGGGGTTGCTGAAGGAGGCCGCCACAATGTGAATCAGCGGAATCAGCACGCAGGCCAGCAGCAGGCAGATCATCAGGACATCGACAACATCAAACAGGCGGCTGCCGAAGGATTCTTTAATTTTGGTGCCCTGCGGGGCACGCTCGGTTTTTGTGTTTGCCATAACCGTTTTCCTCCTTTACCAAAGACCGCTGCCGTTGACCTTCTGGCTGATTTTGTTGGTAATCATAACCAGAGCAAAGCTGACGATGCAGTTGAACATACCAACGGCCGTGCTGTAGCTGAACTGTGCATCAATCATACCCTTGCGGTAAACGTAGGTGTTGATGACGTCCGCCGTGCTGTAGATGGCGGGGTTGTACAGCAGCATAACGCGCTCATAGCCGACGTTGAAGATTTTGCCCATCTTCAGAATCAGCATAATGATAATCGTGGGAGCAATGCCCGGCAGGGTGACGTGCAGGCACTGCTGCCAGCGGTTGGCACCGTCCACCTTGGCGGCGTCATACAGCTCCTGGTCAATGCCGGACAACGCTGACAGATAGATGATGGAGTTCCAGCCCAGTGTCTGCCACAGCTCTGTCAGGATGTAAATCAGCAGGAAGTTGTCGGGGTTATTCAGCAGCGCCTGCTCCTTGATGCCGAACAGGTTGTGCAGAATCTCGGTAATGGCACCGGTGGAGCTTGTCAGCGTAAGGACGATGCCGCAGATAACCACGGTCGAGATGAAGTGCGGCACATACAGAAGCGTCTGCGCTGTCTTGGAGAATTTCTTGCTTTTCAGCTCGTTAATCAACAGGGCCAGAATGACCGGCAGCGGGAAGGTCATCAGATCCACCACTGCAATGCGGATGGTGTTGATCAGCAAACGGCCGAAGTAGTAGTCCGAGAAGAAGGACTTGAACCATTTCAGGCCCACAAATTTACTGCCAAAAATGCCGCGTGCGGGCTTGTAGTCAATGAACGAGATGTACAGACCAAACATCGGGCCGAACTTGAACACCGCGTAGTAGACCAGCACCGGAATCAGCATGGCATAAATCAGGCCGTTGCGCTGCAAATCTTTTTTGATGCGGTAGCTGAGGGGCACATGCTCGGAATTGAGTGTCAGCGGCTTTTTTGCCTCGGCCGCGGCGGCTTTGCTCTTAGCGCTCATAGTGGATTCTCCTTTTACTCAAGGCTGATAACCGAATGGTTTTTTGCAGAGGTATATACCGCGTGGAGAAGCTGTACGCTGACGATGGCTTCCTCGCCGCTGATGGGGAAGCGCTCCCCACTCGCCAGCTTGTTGTAGTAGTCCTCTATCAGGAAGCCGTGGCCGCTGCCCCAGTAGTCCTTGCCGAACACCGTGCCGGAGGAAAAGTCCTTCGTCTCGGTTTTGCCGTCCAGCTCGGTGGTGACAAGATTGCCCACCATGCGGATGCTGCCGTTCTCGCAGACGATTTCCAGCTCAACCGGGGCATTTTTTACATAACAGTTGGTGCAGTAAAAGGTAAAGCGCTCCCCATCCGGGCCGGTCATAAAGACATCGCAGGTGTCCTCGGTCTCGATAACCCCCTTCAGCCGCTTGGTGGAGCAGCTTGCCTCCACCGTGCGGATGGGAACCGTGAGCCACTGCATCAGGTCAAAGGTGTGGATGGCCTGGTTTTCCAGTGCGCTGCCGCCCTCCTTGTCAAGGGTGCCGCGCCAGTCGGAGCCGGTGTAGTATTCCGGGTTGCGGTTCCAGAACACTGCGCCCCGCGCTCCCAGCACCTTGCCCATTTTTCCGCTGTCCATCAGGGCGCGCATATACTTGGATGCATCGTTGTAGCGGTTCTGGAAGCAGATGCCCAACACCGTACCAGTGCGGTCGCGCACCTCAATCATCTTCTGTGCGTCTTCAGGGCTCAGGGCCATCGGCTTCTCGCACAGGACGTGCTTGCCGTGTTCCATCGCCTCCATCGCAACCTGCGCGTGCAGGTAATGCGGCAGGCAGATATGCACCACATCCACCTCGGGGTTTTCCAGCACCTTGTGGTAGTCGGTTTCGATGGCCGGAATCCCATAAGTTTCGGCGGCGGCGCGGGCACGCTCCGCCTTGCAGTCGCACGCGACGATGCACTCGGCGTTCTGTACGTTTTTCAGCGCCTTGAAATGGTTTTTAGAAATCATGCCACAGCCAATAACTGCTGTTTTAAATGTTTTCATGGCTCGTTTCTTCCTTATTGCTGTGCAGCTCCCGGTATTGACTGGGGGTTACACCTTCGTATTGCTTGAAGATTCTCAAAAAGCTGCGCAGGCTGCCAAAGCCGCAGGAAACGGCAATGCTTTCGAGTTTTTCGTCCTGCATCAGCTTTTCCTTGACGTGCTGCAGGCGCACGGTGTGGATATACTGGGTCAGGTTTTCACCGCTCATCTCCTTGAAATAGCGGGAGATGAAGGCGGCCGGGCGCTCAAAGCGCTCCGAAATGGCATTGACATTCAGCCCTGCATCGGCGTAGTTTTCCTCGATGTAGGCGCGTATCTGCAGATACAGTCGGCCCTTCTCCTCCTCCTGCGCCTCCTGCATGGTGGCGCGGGAGAGGCGGCAGACCGCACCGGCCAGATTGCACAGCTCCTGTTCAATCTGCTCAACGTTTTCCTGCCGGGCCGCTGCCATCACGCGGTTCTGACATTCGGCAATCTCGGGCTTATCGGCCTGCTGGCCGTCCGCACGGACAATGGCCGACAGAATCTTACCGGCCAGAAACTGCATAGCCTCCGGGCTCAGGTAGCTTTCGCGGTTCAGCGCCATCAGGGCGTGAATCTGCTCGCAGGCGGCGGTCTCATCGGCGCTGCGCACGGCCAGATTCAACTTGTTTTCGGCCTCCACCGGGTACTGCACCGTTGTGTTGCCGGGCGTCAGCTTCAGCTCACTGTACTGGATGGTTTTGGTGTCCTGCGTGCGCTTCTGGTACTGGAACACCCGGCAGAGCTCACGGTAGGCCTTGTACACGCCGTCAATGCCGGTGTGCGGGCTGCTGACCGCAATGTCATAGCCAAAGTCAAAATGCTGTTCCAGAAAGCTGCGGCAGTATTCGTAGCTCCAAACGATACCCTCCAGCGGGTCGGCGTTCTCGGCGTTGGACCACACCAGATAAATCTGCATACCGCCCTCGCGGAAACAGAGGTTTTCCAGCGCGCAGTTCTGCAGATTTTCCCGCGTTACGTTCTGCAGGATAAACCACTGCATCTCGTAGATTTTGTCGGGGTCCTTCTCGTCCGTCAGTTCCTGCTTTTCCAGCCGGTAGGCCAGCAGATAGAACTCCTTCACCGTGTGAATCGGGAAGCCGTTGGCCTCCAACGTACTCTCCTGCAGCTCTGCCGAGGCTGTGCTGCTCGTCACCATTGTGTGGAACAGCTCGCGCAGAATCGCACTGCGTTGCTGCTCAATCATATCGGTGTTTTCCACATTGGCCTGCACCAGCTTCTGCACGCTGCGGTCAATGTAGGCGTAGGCATCGCTGACGTTTTCCGCCGGGGTGTCGGCGTCATCATGCGGCAGCACCCGCACGATGTTGCGCAACCGGGTATAGCGCCGGATGGCGCTGTTGTAAATGACAATCACCGTAAGGGCCAGATAGAGCAGCACCACCGCCGCCAGCACCCGTTGCATATCAATGATTTCAGAGGCGAAGGCCTGCTCCTTCAGGATAACGGCTATGTCCCAGTTCTCGAAATCGGAGGAAATCACCGAGATATACTCACCGTCCTGCGTGGTGTGCGCGGCCTTGTCGAATTTGCGGCTGCCGTTCTGGCCAATCAGGCTCAGAATGGCATCGACCGTGCTCTCCGGCAGCTCCCGGTTGGAAATCAGCTGGTGGGTATTGCGGTCCATAATGCAGAGGGTATCCTTGTTCAGCCAGTCGGAGGCCTTGAACAAATCCTCCAAGTCCACCAGCATCACCGCGTTGACCTTGGGCAGGTCGCGGCTGGTGATGTTCAGTGTGCGAACCAGCACCAGATAGTTTTTCTCAGTTCCCTCCTGCACGGTCGGGCGGAACACCCGCGTTGTGACGAACTCCTGGCTGAGGATGCTCATCCATTCCTCATAGCTGATGCCGTAGGTGTCCAGACACAAATCATAGAAGCTGCGGCTCTGGCCGTATTTGGTGTTGGACACCACGGCATCCGACTGCGGGAAATAGAGGAAGTAGGCATCCCCGATGCCATAGTTGATGACATCCGCCGAAATCTTGCGCGTGAGCAGGTAGTAGTCATACCGGGGAATATCGTCGTAGCTCTTTGCCGCCTGCACCTCGTTGATGGCAACGCTGACACTCTCCACCGAGGTAATGTTGCGCAGCAGCCGCACCTTCTGATCCAGCCAGACACGTGTCATATCCAGCTGAATCCCGTTGGTGTACTCAAGGTTATCCCGCAGCACATCCATGTACCGATAGCCGGACGCCACCATCAGCAACAGGGCAATCAGGGAAATCACAAGGTAGGACAGGCTCCAGCGCAGGAACATCCTGCTGGGAACCCACTTTTTCTTTTCAGGCACATTCAACTCCGGCACGCTGCAATACTCCGTTTCTTCGGCTTACTTACTCCGTCACCGGCTTCTTGCAGTGCTCCTGCAGCTTGGTCAGGAACAAATCGCCGTCCACCGGAAGGTCAACCCATTCGCCGTTCAGCCAGCTGGACAGGTGAATGGCGTTGGAAATCTGCAGCCCGCGGATACCCTCGGCACCGGGGGCAATCGGCTTGGCACCCTTGAGGATGCAGTCGCAGAAGTTGTTGATGATTCCGGGGTGAGAGGTGTAGGTGCCCTTGATGGGGATTTTGCACTCCCACACCTCCGGCTTGCCAAGGCCGCCCTTGTAGGTGGCGTTGAACTCCGGCTCCGGGGTTCTGAGACGGTAGAAGGTAAGCTCGTTATTCTCTACCACAATTTTACCATTCGTCCCATCAATTTCCAACCGATTCGTTCCGGGGGCATCGCCCACGGTGGTGATGTAGCAGCCAGTTGCGCCGTTCTCATACTCAACCAGCGCATACAGGTCATCCTCGACCTCAATCTTTCTGTGCTTGCCGTAGTAAACCTCGGACTTTACCCGCTTGGGCATACCGCACATCCACTGCCACAAATCCAGGTTGTGGGGGTTTTGGTTCAGCAGCACACCGCCGCCCTCGCCGTCCCAGGTGGCACGCCAGCCGCCCTGGTCATAGTAGCTCTGGGAGCGATACCAGTCTGTGATAATCCAGATAACCCGCTTCATCTCTCCCAGATCGCCGCTGTCAATCAGGTCCTTGACCTTTTTATACAGCGGGTTGGTGCGCTGGTTGAAGTCCATGCAGTAGACCAGCTCAGGGTGCTTGGCTGCCACGGCGTTCATCCGTTCGACCTGCTTGGTGTAGACACCGGCGGGCTTTTCCACAATGACGTGCAGCCCGGTTTCCATCGCCTCAATCGCCATGGAGGGGTGCAGGTAGTGCGGCACGGCCACAATGACCGCCTCACATACGCCGGAGTGGATCAGCTCCGATGCATCGGTAAAGGTGCGGATGTTCTCGCCGTTGGTCTTTTTTGCCAGCTCCAGGCGGGCGGGGTCAATGTCGCATACCGCCGTCAAATCGACCTGCGGGCACTTGCCGTCCCGGATGGCGCGGCCGTGCTGGCTGCCGATGTGGCCGTAGCCGATGATGCCCAACTTTACTTTATTAGCCATTGTCTGCCTCCAACTGCTTCATATACGCAAGGGCTGCCTTGCCGTCCTGCGCAATGTTTTCTGTTTTGCCCTCAATGCTCATGCGGGCGTTGTAGCCTGCTGCCCGCAGGGCCGCGAACAGTGCGCCGTAGCTTTCCCCATCACCGGGCAGCGGGTAGCGCCGGCCGTTGCCGGAGGCAATGTGGATGTGGTCAAGGTCTTTAATCACGGCAATGCTGTTCACATCGTCGGCGTTGGCGCAGATGTGGAAATAATCCGCCAGCAGGCCGACATTTTCATTGGCCACATCCTGCTGCAGCACAGCGCCCTCGGCCACGGTGCAAATCATATTGGTTTCCTTGCGGCTCAGCGGCTCAATCACAACCTTGATGCCGTACTTTCCGGCAATCTCGCCGGTCAGGCGGCAGACCTCCACCAGCCGCTTGTAGGCGTCCAGAAATTTGACGTCCAGCGGGCAGGTGCGGCATTTGCCGCTGCCAAACACCACAATCTTACCGTTCAAGTCGGCAATCATGGCCATGGCCTTTTCCAGATAGGCGGTCAGCTCCTCGCGGGTGGTGGAGCCGTCCACCAGATTCATCGTCTTGGGGAACAGGATGTTGAAACATTCCGCCTGCAGGCCGCTTTCGGTCAGCGCCTTCTTTCCGGCGGCGTAGGCTTCGGGATCCAGCCCCAGCGTTTTTGTCACTGAGAGCTCGATGTAGTCATAGCCCAGCTCCCGGACCAGCCCGGCATTTTCAATGCCGGTGCAGATACCGTATCGCATATGCGCACCTCCTCAGTGCAGCTCGACGCCGTTTTCCGTCAGCGTCAGCACCTTGCCATCCGCCAGCGTAACCTCGGCGGCATCGCCCTTGATGGCGGCCTGCGCCTTGGTGCCCGCCGGGGCCAGCACCGTGACAAAGTGGATGGGTGCCTTGCCCGCGTGCTTGGCAATCAGCTGCGGGATGGGCTTGCGCCACGCGTAGCCGTAGCTGATCCAGCCGCCGATGGGCTCCTCGCTGCCCTCAAGGATCTCAAAGTCGAGGGGCTTGTCAGCCTGCACGGTCACGGTGTAGGGGCGGCCCTTCTGCGAAGTGTAGGCGAAGCTCTCGCCATCCTGCTCAAGGTGGCCGAACGCGAAGTTGTAATACAGCCGGATGTCATGCTCGCTGTGGCAGATGCCGGTCACGCGGTCCTCAATCACGAAGATGTCCCCGGCCAAGCGCACCACGCGGCGGCGGTGGAACATCGGGTCGTCCATAAAATCGTAGCCGTTGTGGGAAATGTCAATCAGCTGATAGTTCTCGTTTTCCTCAAAGGCGTGCAGATAGGTGCGCACGCCGCGGGTGCGGGTCACGCCGGGCACGGTGCCCATCTCGTGGTCATCCACATACAGGGTGTTGTGTGCCTTGGCGGACAGGAAGTAGTGCCGCCAGTCCTTCCAGCAGGAGCTGTTGTAGATGTAGCGGCCGGAGTCGGTCAGGATGTCCTCGCCCTGAATGTGCACCTCGACATGGCCGGTGTCATTGTGGGAGTGGGAGCTGACCTCGCCGCGCTCGAGCTGGATGCCGTGTACGTGGAAGTAGCTGTCCTCCGGGCCCCAGCCGGTGCGCATCACGTAGATACCGGCGGGAATGTACTTGTAGTTGCGCTGCGTGGGAGGTGTGCCCTCCTTGCCCGCAGTGGCCATAAAGTGGAAGTCCTCGCGGCCTGTTTCCTCATACCATGTGCGGAAGTAAGCGCGCATCTCGTTGAGGTCATAGGGGTCAAAGGTCAGGTTCATGCCCTCATACAGCGAGGTATCGCACCGGCGGGTGGTCAGATCGTCGCGGTCGGCATCGCCAATCATCGGGGTGGACAAATCCGGCTTGACAAGGCTCATAATGAACTGTGCGGATTTTTCCAGCGTCAGCTCCATATAGGGCGGCACTGGGATGTTGTTCAGCTTGCACAGGCGGTAGCACTGGAAGTAGACGCCCGCCGCCACCATGTGGTAGATAGGGGTGCGCTCCATATGGATGCCGTCATTGTCGAAGGAATACTTGACCTCCTGCATGACGCGGCGGTAGCCGGTCATGAACCAGTCGGATTTGATTTCCGGGAAGAGGATGCCACATTCCAGCAACGTGCCGGATTCCATCGTGAGCCAGTTGGAGGATTTCTTGTGGTTGCTGTAGTGGGTCATCAGGAAATCCGCATGGTCACACAGCAGCGAAAGGAAGGTCACCCACCCCTCGCGGTCCCATGCCGGCGAAGAGCGGAACGCCTCCATGCAGGGCAGCCAGACCGTGTAAATACGCATGGCCGTCTCAATCGTGCGCCAGGAGTGGCCGGGGAACTTGTACTTGACGGCGGCGTCCTCCTCATTCTCCATGAAGGGGCCCACCGGCCACGCCTTGCCCCACTCGGTCATCTCATGCAGGAACTCCCGCGTGTACTTTTCGTCCTTGGTCAGCGCATAGGCGCGGGCCAGCGGCTGCCAGTAGATATGCCGGTAGAGCGACCATGTCCACTCGTTGTCATGGGAGGTATGCTCTGTCGGGTTGAAGAACCAGTCAATCTCGCCGTCAAACTTGTGGCCGTAGATATAGTGGTCCAGCGTCTCCTGCGCGTCCTCCAACAGGCCGTCCACCTTGCAGGCTTCCAGCTCCTTGGCGGTAAACAGGTACTTTGGGCTGGTTCTGGTGCGGAAATGCGCAATCACCGCATCCATCGCGCCCTCGGCGTCTCCATTTTCATACAGGGTTTTGGCCTGCTCCAATCCCGGGTAATCGTAGTTGATTCGCGCAAGCAAATCTTCCATTCTGCTCATTGTATTATCTGCACCCCATCTTCTTAAAGAAATGGCATCCGAAAGTAATGCCTTCCGAATGCCATTTGTTGCTATGATTTATGCGTTACTGCATTGGGAATCAGTTGGCCATGTAAGTGTCATAGGCTTCCTGCATCATCTGGATAGCTTCCTCGATGCCGGCATCCTTCAACTTCTGCTGGTAGGAATCCCACTCGCTCATCGGGGTGGTGCCGCAGATGAAGCTGGCTTCCATCTCATCAGACAGCGTCTTGACCTGGCTCATAATTTCGGAATAGCGGTCCTGGTTTTCCTCGGAAACGGACGTCGGCGGGAACATATGCTCGCCCATATCGGTCTTCATGGAAAGCTCAAGAGCCTTCTTCTGGTTGTCCTGTGCGTAGTACTGCTCAATGTAGTCCTCGCTCTGGATGCCTGCGCCGGAGGTGGAGGTTCTGGTGTAAGCAGCCAGTGCCTGTGCCTGGCTCCAGCCATCGGGGTTGTTCATGATGACGTCGGTGTAAACGGGCTTGCCATCGACCATCTCATAGCTTTCGCCCTCGATACCGAAGTTGTAGCAAATCTGGCCTTCCTCACTGTACAGCCAGTCGAGCAGCCAGACGGCGGCTTCGACGTTCTTGCACTGGGAGGAGATAGCGGCGGAAGCACCGGACTGGTCATAGATGTTGTTCATCTTGGAGAACTTGGCGTTCTGACCCTTGGTGGAGGTGACAGGCGCAGCAGCCTGAATGTACTCTTCCTTGAAGTTGGGGTCGGCCTCCATCATAGCCTTGGTGTAGTTGCCGAGGCCCTGGCCGAACGGAGCGTAGCCCAGGATGCAGTTGCCTGCAACGAAGTCGGTCTGGGTGGATTTCTTGTCGGCCTGCATCCAGTCATTGTCCAGCAGACCCTCGCTGTACCAGTCGGCCAGCTTCTGGATGAAGTCCTTGCGGCTGTCCTCAATCAGGCCGTTCTTTACAACGCCGTCATCGACGTAGAAGCTGCCCCAGTTGTCATAGGCGGCGCTCCAAACGTCCTTGACCCACTCTTTACGGGTGGTAAACGGCTTGCTGAAGCCTGCAGCCTTGGCGGCGCGCAGGACCTCTTCCCACTCGTCCATCGTCTCGGGAACCTCATCGAAGCCGAGCTCTGCGAGCTTGTCAGCGCGATAGGTGAAGCCGGAGGAGAACTCCGTCTTGTTGGGGGATTCCAGACCGCGCAGGCAGGGGAAGCAATAATAGTTGCCGGCGGAGTCCTTAATCATCTTGCCAACCTCGGGGTGTGCGTCAATCACGGCGCTGAGGTTGGGGGCGCCCTTCATATAATCATCCAGCGAGATGATAACGCCATCGTTGACGGCAGCGCCAGCGCCGCCGGAGTAGGTCGTCCAGGTGTACTCAATGATGTCGGGGAACTCACCGGAGGCCAGCATAACGGCAAATTCCTCTGCCTCGGAGCCCTGCGTGGGATGCTGGAACTCAATCGTGATACCGGTGCGCTCCTGCACATACTTGGCCCACGGCGTCTCGCCGAGGTTGGAGAAGTTGTCGGAAACGTTGCCGTTCAGGGTGGTGTACCAAGTCAGCGTCGTGCCCGCATAGGGCTTGTCGTTGTCGGTCGTGGCGTTTTCCTCGGCAGTGGCGGCAGAGGACGCCTCAGTGGAGGCTGCCGTGGATTCTGCCGTAGAGGAAGCAGAACCGCCGCAGCCGGCCAGCGTTGCGCCCACCATGGCTGCTGACATTCCCAGTGCCAGAGCGCGCTTGAGTGTGCTTTGCTTTTTCATAAGTCTTTTCTCCTTTTTTCTATTTATCCCCGGTTGGAATCTGGCTGTGAAAGCATACACCGGGTTTTGAAACAAGTAATAAAGCGGTCATGCAGCCCCTTGACTGCGTGGAAGGTATCATCATCCTCGCGGATGTCCTCCACCTCGTCCTGCGGCAGCACGGTGATGGGCAGCTTTGCGATTTTCTCCACTGCCTCCAGATGCGGAATCGCGCATTGTACCGTACACACCGGGTGTGTCCCCTGCCGCACGGCGTCAATGGCATCGTAGAACTTCTGTAAACGCTCACCCTTGGGAATCTGACCGTAGTCAATGCAGGTGCCGTCATCGCCTATATAAATGTATTCGGCCACGGGCCCCTGCCCGAAATCCTTGCCAAAATAGACGGTACCCTTTTCAAAGCGATATTCCGCCGTGGGGCCGAGCTTTTTGTCCTCTATTGCATGGGCTGTACCGTACCAGAGTGGCACACCCGAGACGGTTTTCGCCTGCACGGTGATAATATCGAAGTTTTCCACACTGCGGTTGCCCTTGTACGGCTCTGCCTGTACCTCGGCCAGCTCCGCGGCGCGTTCCATCTGGTCGCCCAGCAGGAAGGTCATAACCTGGAACTGGTGGGCGCAGGCGTTGTTGAAGGGGCTGTCATTCACGGCGCAGCCCTTTATCTCAATGCGTCCTGCCCAGCCGTTGCGGGCGTAGTATTTATCGCCGCGCCGCATCGCGTGCAGTGCCTTCATATATACCGGCTTGCCGAACCGGCCATCGAGAATATCTTTTTTAAGTGCCAGCACATCGCGGGAGTAGTTGAGCTGGTACCCGACCGAGATGAACTTGCCGGTTTCCTCTGCCAGCCGCTCCAGCTTGCGTGCGCCCTCCACCGAGGTGCAGACCGGCTTTTCCGTCAACACGTTGGAGCCGTGCGTCAGGCAGGTGACAATCTGTGCATAATGCAGATGGATCGGCGTGGAGATTACTGCTAAGTCCGCGGTGTGTTCCTGATAGAACTCCTCCGGCGTCTTATAAATCGGAATGTTCTGTTCATGAATGATGGGATATAAGTCTGCCGCGTTGGGAACGACCTCGCAGATTCCCTCAATTTTAATGCCCGGAATCTCGCGCTCACTGACTTCTTTGATATAGTTGCTGCCGTATCCGCAGATACCCATCAGCAAAATCTTTACAGGCTGCTCCATTGCTGCCATCCTCCATCGTGACACTGCCCATTGGCTGGGCGTTTCTCACTGCACCCTCATTGTACCGCCACATTTTTGCCGTGTAAACAGACAGCTTCTTTTCTATGTGACAATTTTTGTCACATAGAAAATTCATTGTTGCTCCGTACCATTTTACGTGTCATTTTTTGTAACCCTTTATTTTGCCGCCATTTTCCGGGCATTTTCACGGTTAATTTTTCTCACCGCCCGCCCGCAATTTTGGCTGCCTCTCCCCTGCCGTTTTTCATTTTTTGACACCTTCAGCACCGCAGCAATTTTTGTCACGTGTCATTTATATTGTCATCTGCAGTATTTTTTTACGCAATTTCACACAAAAAAGCACCCTGCCCACCACAGGCAAGGTGCCGAAAGCATAAATTTAAATGTACTGCGCGGCTTCCCCGTTAATAGGGGCCGGTGTTTGGCACCGCAGAATGCTGCACAGGCCCCTTATTATTCAGGCGGCGGAGCAGTTGTTCTGCGATAGTCTGGTTGCTTTTACACAGAAAACGCTTCGCAGAATTTCTCCCGGCGCAGAAAATAACGTTCAAACATTTCGGGGCGCGGGGCAGCTTTCATCAACCGGTGCGCCAACACGCAGGCAGCGGGCAGCATTTCATTGCCCGGTGGCAAGAGCAGTACAAAACCGGTTGCCAGACGGTCGCAGGGTAATGCGAAGCCACTGCAGCCACAGGGGTTAGCAACTTTTACAAAAGCCTTGCTCGGTGTTCCCGCTACAATCTGCGGCGCACAGCCTGCAAACGAACGAGGGATGGTTTCATCGGCCGAAAAAACATCAATCGGGCCTTCCAGAGAAAGATACAGACGGTGCGGGTTCTCTCGTATGAGCTGCTGCAGCTGACGTGAGAGTGCCACTCTGTCATAGGGCGTATCATATTGAATTTCCTGCCAATCCCATTGAATATTTCCAGAAGGCAGTTTTTCCAGATAGGTGCGCAGTTCTGCCGTGCAATCTCCGCCGTCCGGCATAGGCATACAGCCCGGAGCAGGAATTGCCACAGATACTTTCTGCATATGATTTTCGTTTTGTATGGGTGTACCGTATAATAGCTCTGTTGCTTCCAGGACCATATCCAGCGTACAGCCTATTACACCCAATCCTGCCATAAAGGGAATGCCGTCTGTGGAGCGCCCCTGACCGCCTCGCAGACCGATACCATTTCCCATAAACGCCGGCAGATTTGTTGCCAGGGCAGGAGCCAACACGCTTCCTCCGCCGTCTGTACCCAGGCACAAATCAATCGCGCCCTTCAGAATATTGACAGCACCGCCGCTGGTGGAGCCTGTCATAGGGCGGTAGGTCAACGGGTTGACCAAGTCAGTATCTACACTCCGGCCTAAGGAAGCCATTTTATCTACTGTCAGCCACAGATAATCCGGGCTCTGCCGCATACGCTCAAACAGGTGGCCGGGAATCCCATTTGTATTCTTTACACCAAAAATCCGTGCGTCATTTCTTTTTGTTTTCGCCTCAGCCTGCCAATCCGGGTTCAGTGCCACGACGCTGCGGCCCAACTCGGCCTGTGCCAAAGCGGCCGCACGTTCTATGCGCTGCTTATCTATCGCCATTGTGTTCTCCTTCAAAAAAAGGCAGGGGTCTGCTCCCCTGCCCGGCTATACTTCTTTTTTCAGCGCAAGCCTTACCGTAGCAGCGGCAAAAAGCTCGTGCCGTTCTGCGGCGCAGGGGCGTGGAAGTAGTCTGCTGCCGTTGCGCCGACATCCGACAGCGTTGCTCTCTCACCAATACACTGCGGCTTCTTGTGTGACCCTGCAATCAGCAGCGGCACCTTTTCCCGCGTATGGTGCGGATGCCCAATCGTCGGGTCATTGCCGTGGTCGGCCATAACAACCATAATATCATCCGGCTTCAGTGCTGCACGAATCTTGCCGATTACTTCATCTGCCACCCGCAGCTTGTGCGCATACTCTGCAACGTTTTCTCCATGTCCGGCAAGATCTGTTTCCTGCACGTTCGTGCAGATAAAACAGCTTTCCGGCTTTTCTACAAGCTCCAGCGTGTGCATCAGCACATCATGGGTGTCTACCATCGGCAGGCTTACGCCATATTCGTTGGCGCAAACATCGGCCACCTTGCCGGAAAGGTAGACGGGTATTCCCATTTTTCCCAGAATATGCGGCACCTGTACCTTGGGGTCTACACCGTAGCCCATATGAATGCAATGATAATCATCGTCATATACGCCGGAAGCTGGTGCATTGACACCGATGAAATCACCATGAACCTCCACCGCATTCAGCAGATTCTGCAGATGCACGCCGCGTCCGCCGAATGTGATTACACGAGGGGTTTTGGCAATACTGCGCACAATATGCCCGATTTTGAGCTCTTCCTCAAAGGGAATATCATCAATCGCGGCCGTCACATTGAAGGCCTGACCGGGGTCGCACTCTACGTTATCTGCAACCGTGCAGGCTTCGTTAACAATAATAAAGCGCTTGCCGTCCTGCTCATAGAACCGCGTGTGGTAGCCTGCCTGCTGCAAAGCCGCATTGATATCGTCGATCTTATTCTTGATGGGCTCGCCGAAAGGAATCGCAGGTTTCGTGCCCATAATTTCCTGATGCCCGAAAAAGGTGTCGGCACCGTAGTGGGTCAGTCTCGCAGAGCCATATGTTGCCTCCGGCGCAAAGGGAAGCCCCGGGAATTCCTTATCTACCACATTTGCCAGTCCCAATGCAGCCAGATTCGGAAGCTTCAAATCCGGTGTATGCTCAAAAATATGTACACAGGTATTGGCCCCCAGATCCGCCGGGCGCACCTGCGGCACATCTGCCATTTGCCCTGCACCAAAGCCATCCAATACAATAATAATGAACTTTCCCATTTTTTGTTCCTCTTTTACTAATCCGTTGTGTAAACCATCAACGCATTTGTTGGCCTAAGGCATTCCAGATGCCAAGGCATTCCGGTTTACCGGTTGACAGGCCTTTAACCACAGCCACCTCACTGCGTGTCACAAAAATCTGTGTGCGGAAGCACAGCAGAACGCCATCCCCCACATTGCAGGGGGCCTCTAATTCAAAGTGGTAGTCAATGCTCTCATCCGTAGGCGGTACTACTGTTACCGGCTTTGCATTTTCCAGATTTGTTCCGACCAGCGCATTTTTCATATGGCCGCGGCGGTAATGCCCACCGGCATAGCAGAAGGAAACATCGCCCAGAGTATGGCTGACCTCGCTCACATACAGATAGGCCGGCCTCTCCACCGCGTCACTGTGGGTAGCGTGGTAAGGCGTTGTACCCGTCAGGCCATGGCCTGGCTCCATATGAGTCGCCCCCGCCGCGGCAGCCAACGGTATGCTATGCACACAGCTGGCAGAAGGCATATTCAACTGCAAATTCTGGTAGCCGCGACCACGCAGATACTCTGCAGCCTTCTGCACTGTTTTCAAATTGGGGGTCGGGCAGATATCCACCTTGCCCTCATCATACAAAAAGCAAGGGAAGGAGCAGACGCCTGCAATACGCACACCCGGAATTTTCTCGATTTCGTCTGTGATTTGTGCCAGCTCTGACAGCCAAAAACCGCCGTATTGTCCCGAATACAGCATATCTCCCTGGTCTAATACACGCAGCATAATGGGTTGTACAAAGGCGTGTTTCTGCGCGCTTTCCCCAATCTGACGCACTTTATCCAGTGTATACACTGTCATTATATCAGGCCGTGCGGCCACAATCCTGTCCATAGCCGCTGTGGGGACCTGTACCAGATGGCCGACATTTCCTACAGGGATGTGATTTTCTATCATGGTAAGTGCTTCACGGTAATCCACACAGACCGCCCCTGCAAAGCCAATATCCATCAGTGCCTTGGCAACAACCGGGTTGCGCCCTATCTGTTTCAGCATAAAATACAGCCGAATACCGTACTTATCCGCTTCTGCTTTCATGGCCGCTGCATTCTGGCAAATGGTGTCCAAATCCAGCAAGTAAGTGTCTGGTAAAATCTTCCCCTGTTGCTGCCATTTCAACCCAAGCTCCGCCAAAGGACGATTTCTTTCCAGCAACGTTTGCAAAAACACAGTATCAACTCCTCTGTGGTAGAATTCCTTACACCTTAGATTATAGCATACTTTTCTCGGCAAATCAGCCGTCTGTTATGCCTCTGTGCTCTTTTTCACGGCCTCTCGCAAAATTCGCAGAATCGTTTGCGGGCCTGCACGCATCACGTTAATGCGAATCATGCGCTTTTCCCATGTGGGATCCTTAGCGCGGAAGGTACCGCTGATCCGATAAAACATCGGCACAAATTCATACCGGCTTTCACAGCCTACCGGATGTGGTGCAGCCCCCAACGACGGTGCCGCTGCAAGGACACTTTCTGCCATATCGCAGTCGAATTCTACAATAACTGCCTTGCTTTCCGCATTGGCAACATAAGCCGCCTTCACGTGCGGAACTGCGCCCTCATTCAGCAGCTGTGCAACCTCATGGCAGGTACGCCCTGTAATAGCAAGAGCAACAGGCGCATAAATCAGTCCGCGCAGCGCGGCCATTGCCTCATGCCCCTGCACCTGACTGCCGCCGGAATACTGCATCTTGTATACTTTATCAACAAATTCCTTTTTTCCGACTACTGCGCCCACACCCTCCGGGCCCAGAATCTTGAAGCAGGAGAAGGTAGAAAGCACCGCCCCCGCCTGGCAGCCGATTTTCTTGATTTTCAGCGCCGCATAATTGTCATCTGTCACAACCGGCACACCGGGAGCAAGTTCATTGCACAGGGCAATCACCTGGCAGCTGTCATAGCTGTCATCCGGCTTCTGCCGTGCCTGCTGTACCAATACCGCATCAATTTTTCCACGGTTTTCTTCCAGTACCGTCCGCAGATTATCCAAATCGTTGAAATTTGCCGTCAGCAGCTTCAGTCCCATCGTCTGTGCCGTCACGCCTGTTGTCGGGTAAATCGGCGCATCATGGATAAGCAGCGTGCCACCCGGCTGTATGACGGCAGCCAGCGCCCAGCGCAGCGCACCTGTACCAGCACCGCGTACCAGGCAGGCAGCCTCTGCATCGAAGGTATCTGCAAATACCTGTTCAACACGCATTGTCTGCAGTGGCTTGTTCGTGCCACGCACCACACCCAGATCGCCAAGGTCCAGCACCTGATGGCCCTCAAATCGCCGTGTTGCGCTGTCCACAATTTTGAATTGGAGCTCGGTTGCTTCCTCTACGGTACGGGAATATAACGGATACGTTTTCATCCTGCATACTCCTTACTTTTCAATATTGAAAATTCGTGCAGGGTTTGCAACCAGCAGCTTATTCAAATCGGCCTCAGTGACGCCACGATTCTTCAGCATCGGCACCACACGTCCCAGCACAGCAGTATAGCCAAATTTGCCATTGGCTGTCAGGTAAGATTTCCTGGAAATATCGTTGGAGAGCATAATGTGGTCACCCCAGCCTTCATCCAGCAGTCTGCAAAGATTATCCGCACGGATTTCATCGGCCAGATACGCAATTTTACCGCAGGTATCAAACGCAATGTTCACACCGGTTTTCAGAACCTCGCGATAATATTCCATATCGTTTGCAAGATCCAGATGGCCCAGAACGATTTTCTCAGGATTCTGCCCATTCTTTTGCAGCAATGCACTCTGCTCCAATCCCATCTTGCCCATCTGGCAGTGGGTTGTCACCGCGCACCCACAATGCGCTCCGGCCCGGGCCGCGGCGCTCAGAACCTTTGTTTCGCTCTCTGTCAAGCGGTCAGCTTCACCGGCCACCTCACCGATAACACCGGCCTTAATGCCTGTGTCATCAATGCCTTCTGTCAAATCGTGCACAAACTGTGCCTGAATTTCTTCAATCGTGCCGTTTCGCACCCAGTCCGGGTGATACACATCCAGATAAAACCCCGTAGCACAGACAATATGTACGCCTGTTGCCTTACTGAGCTGCTGCAAAGCGCGGACATCACGCCCCATGTCATTGCAGCTCACCTCAATAAAGGACTGCACCCCTAACGATTTGGCCTTCAGCACTTCATCGCGAATCAATGGAGAATCCGTAAATACAGAATCCGGATCATTGCGCACGGTAGAGAGATTCACCGCCAGATGCTCATGGCACAACGTAACGCCCAGCTCTTCCGGCCGGATTTTTCCCAAAACAGTTTGGATCATAGCAAAATGCCTTTCTATTTTAAAAAAGATACGGGGCACGGGCGCATAACGCCGTGCCCCGTGGACTCAGGAACAAATCGGATTGATTACAGTTGCTCTTATGCGGCCAGCGTTACCAGACCAACAAGGTACAGCAGGTTCAGGATAATGCCGGTGCCAATCGCAAAGACAGGGCCGATTGCCATCTTCATAATCTTGCGGCCGGTAATCTCGTTGATGAGGTAAATCGTCGCAGCAATCATAAACGCCAGCGTTGTATTGCCAACAGCATTGCCCATCGTGATAACCGCGTTCAGAGAGCCAAAAATCAAAGCAAACTCAACGCAGGTGCCCATTGCAGAACGAATGTTATCGGAAGCATCACGCATAGAGGGGAAGTTGCCAAGGAACTTACCAACCAGGCTGAGCAGCATAACCTCAACGAAGATGATAGCAGCGCCCAGAATAGCAGCAACAATGGGGTTGGGGGCCAGATAGCCTGCCACATACACAAAGGTGAAGCCAGCCACACCGTAAACGCCGGTGGTGATAGCAGTGGTAGCGATCAGGGGGATAAAGCTAATGCCGCGGAAGAACTCGTTCACAGCTGCTGTTTTGACCAGCTGGGAAGCAGCAGCTGCATCGGCGCTGGCATAAGCATCAGCCAGATTGAACATAGAAACAGTGGAGCCTGCAAAGACATGAACATTACATACCAGCGCAATCAAGGCACCGGCAGCCATCAGGAACGGAACATTCTTGCGGATACGGGCAACACGCTCAGAGAACACGTTGTCATCCAGAGAGGTGTCCTTCTTCTTTTCCTTCAGGTCCTTGGTAATGGCTAGCGCAACCAGCGCAACAACGCCAACCAGCATAGTCCAAGAGTCAGCGCTGATAGAAGCCTTCGTGGGGCCAAAGGTCCAGGTGGGGCCAAGTACACGGAACAGCATAACAATGACGGCGGCAACGATGCCCTTGACCAGACCGAACTGCATAACGATTGCAACAATCGGGAACACTGCGAAACCGGTAACAATGTAGCCGCCCAGCTCGCCCATGGCGCCAATGAGGTCAACCGGCAGACCAGTCAGCACGGTATTGATGCCGGTGATACCGGTCAGGCACAGGATGCCCCACAGTGCGCCGAAAATCGGTGCCATCCACTTTTTGGGGCAGGCAACGCCGATAATATCGGTAGCCAGGAACAGCAGCCAGGGGTTCAGCAGATTGGTGGAAAGAGCGTTGCCGATACCTACGGATGCGATGAAGCCAACGCTCAGGCCGAACGCGATGGACGCGAACTCCGCACGGCTCATACGGCCTTCGAGGTATTCGGGAACGACGGGACGGATGCCATCATGGAAGCACGCCATACCCATGTGCGACATAAACGATGTCAGCGCACACAAAGCGGCAACCAGAATGACGTTGATTACGGTAATTTGCATACTTGATTCCTCCTCAGTATTTTTTAACCGTATTATCAGCCCTGCTTCTTCATCAGAGCCTGAACCAAAATAGGAACAGTGGCATCAATGCTTTGCACAGTCATACCAAATGCAATTTTGCCGCTGTCAACAAATCCCTGAATTTCCTTGGGATCCGGCCGACTTGCATTTTTGCATACCGTGCAGCACTTGCTGTAGCCAAGCATACCAATCAGGATGGAAATAGCTGCGCCGCCGCCGCTTTCACAGGCACCGAAATAGTAATCCACCTCGCCGCGCTTAATCATGCCCACCGCGCTCATATCATTGGTGACCGTGACCTGCGCATCGGGGCACGCCTTCTTGATTGCCTGCTCCATTAAGGGCTTCTGCAAACCGCCAACCGCAATTCTAAGCATAATAAAATACACCCGCCTTTTTAATATTTTCAAACCGATTCCAGAATTGTTCCTATATGTACAAGAACAAAGTCCTGCTCATCGGCCGAGAGCTTATTTGTCATGCTATCCAGAATTTCCTTCTGGATGGTGACTGCTTCTTCATATTTTTCAATTTCCTTTACCTGCCCGAGCACTTCTGCATCAAGCGGTGTAACAATCTCTCCGTCAGCGCTGCGCTTTAGTGCCGCCGCAACGTGTGTTACCAGAACGCCTGTGTTATCATCGTTTGTTTCAATGCCGTGATTCTGTAGGATTTCCACAATTCTGTACAGGTCTGCTTTTCCGGCATCATCTACAAAGCCGCACTCATAAAGGGTCTCAATGCGCTGCTTCAATCCTTCCATAATTTTCTCCGTTTCTCAATAGCAGGCCACGCGCTCACCGCTCATAACCTGCCGTTGTACGTCTGTCAACTTTTCTACTGTAAGATATTCCCGCAACAGATGATTTACCAACATATCGTCTTTCTGCACAACAATTACAGCGCGGTCATCATCATTGCGCGTCTCCTCTGTTAAGGAAAGCGGTCTGCATTCTATGGATGTTCCCTGACCGTCCAAATCATCCTCGTTCCAGATACCCACATCCATTTTGCCCTTTTGGAGCATTGTCATAAACTGCGTGTATTGGGCCGGTACGAACTCAACATTCTTATCCTTGAAAAAAGTCCGCGTCAGATAGCTCTGGTCAACAGAGGATTCATCAATGCCTACCCGGCAGCCCTGCCATTTCCCCGAAAATCCCGGGCGTGTCAACAGAACATGACGGCCAACATAGGTTTGGGCGCCACAGTCCAGCACTTCTCGGATTGGTGTTCCGCGGCGGCAGTATTCCTGATATGCCATACGGCTCATTACGCAGTAGTTGGCGCGTCCTTCCAGTAAGCCGTGAACGCGCGCTTCTGAGCCACGCATAAAGGCAATCAGGTTCGTTATTTCCTCATTATTCAGCAGTGTAAAAAGAGCTGTTGCCAAGCCCTCATACCGGCGGGTATACGGCAATGGCATAGAACCAACGAGATTTTTCACACCGCAGATATTGGCCAGCACATGGTAGTTAATATCCGTCAGAATTGTACCATTCTGGCCGTGCGCCTCCAAGCCAACTGCTCCAGCCTGACGCAGATTATTGATAGCCAGCTGGATATTTCCCCGTGCCGTCTGGCACTCCTCTGTAAGGGCTGTAACCGTCGGGATACGATCCCCTACTGCAATACGGGACAGGATACGTGCCACCTTTTGTGTGGTCTGACCAGCTTTATTACTCAAAACCAACTGCAGCATAACACACCACCTGTTCCCCAAACTAGAATATACAAAATATTGTATATTCACTATAATTATGATATCACATATCCCGACAAAATACTATTGCTATTTTAGACAAACATTTCCCGGTCTTTTGTGCAATTATGACAGTTGTCCACCAGCTGAATATAATTAACGAACAACACTCTGGGCAGTCCATGGCATTATCAGTTTCTGAAGTTCCGTATACGGATGCACTCGACTTTTTCCCCATCAAAGAAGCTAGGCTAGGACTTGAAGTTCTGGAAGTTGTCGTGGATGAGGACGCATTTTGCATCAGCCATCTGCGGCCTCCTGTTCCGGTTCAAAGGAAGCGACCTCCTCGAACTTCAGCTTCTGACCGTCCCGGATGACAAACACATCTTCGTAGCGGCCTTCGCTGTGTTCGATGTATCGCTTCACGATGACATCCACGAATTTCGGGTCCAGCTCAATGTCCCGGCAGACACGGTCCGTCTCCTCACAGGCGATCAGGGTCGAGCCGCTGCCGAGGAACGGGTCAAGAACGATGCCGTTGGTCATGGTGGAGTTACGGAGGGGATAGCTCATCAGGCCAATGGGCTTCATAGTCGGATGGTCCTTATTGGATTTCGGACGGTCGTACTCCCAGATGGTGGTCTGCTTACGGTCGGAGTACCACTGGTGCTTGCCCTTCAGCTTCCACCCATAAAGGCACGGCTCATGCTGCCACTGGTAGGGACTGCGGCCCAGCACCAAAGCGTTCTTTTTCCAGATGCAGCATCCCGACAAGTAGAACCCGGCATCCTTGAATGCCTTTCGGAAGTTCAGCCCTTCGGTGTCCGCATGGAAGATGTAGATGGAACCGTCATCTGCCAGATGACCGTGCATCTGCTTGAACGCTGCCAGCAGGAACTCGTAGAATTCCGAGTCGCCCATGTTGTCGTTCATGATCTTGCCGGCGGTTTCCTCCACATCGACATTGTACGGAGGGTCCGAAAGCACAAGATTTGCTTTGGTGCCGTCCATCAGAGTGTCGTAGCTTTCCGCTTTGGTGGAATCGCCGCACAGAACTCTGTGTTTGCCCAGCATCCAGAGGTCGCCCGCTTTGGAGAAGCACGGCTGCTTCAGCTCGGACTCCACATCGAAGTCATCTTCCTTGATGTCCTTGTCGTGAACCTTGTTGAACAGCATCTCGATCTCAGGCGGTTCAAAACTCGTCTTGCCCAGGTCGAAGTTGGAGTTCTCGATATCCTTCAGCAGGTCGGCCAGCAGGGTGTCATCCCATGCGCCCGTGATTTTGTTGAGCGCAATGTTCAGCGCCTTTTCCCTGGTCTTGTCGATGTCCACCACCGCACAAGGCACTTCCGTATAGCCCAGTGCCATCGCAACGGTCAGGCGTTGATGACCACCGATAATCGTCATGTCGGCATTGACCACCAGCGGGTCGGCAAAACCGAACTCCGCAATGGAGTTCTTGATTTTTTCGTACTCCTTATCCCCCGGCTTCAGCTTTTTCCGGGGATTATATGCGGCTGGCTTGAGTACGGACACCGGCAGCATTTTCAGTTCAGCGGTTGCTTTCATGTAGTCCTCCTTCACACGCGCATGACCTCAGAGAACGGCACAAAAAAGGAGCCGAACAAAAAGCCCGACTCCATCTCATCGCCATCCCTGCCCATCTCCGACTGCGGCTTTTCCGTAATCGGATACCTCTCCGGGTTCTCCCCATTCATGGAAGCAAGGACCTTGTCCTCTGCATTATCGATCTCATGTACACAGATGCCCCCGGTGTTGAACATCGGGAATACGCCGATTGTCTTATTCTCCATCGCTGTATTCTCCTTTCGCCCTGCCCTTGTTGGCACAGGCACGGCTGCAATATTTTCTCGGAAGTCCGTACTGGTGCCGGTAGGAAAACTCCCTGCCGCACACCGGGCAGACCTTTGACCGCACGGTCTTCCAGTTCTGCGGTCGCGGATGGGTGTTGTTCCACTTGGAGCGGCATTCCGAGGAGCAGAACTTCCGTGGTCTGCCCCGGTGGTTCGGGACAATGGCGATTCCGCACTGCGGACAGAAGGCAAACGCCATATCCTTGACCATTTCCGCTGTGTAATCCTGCATCTGTCCTCACCTGCCCCTCATTTTTCGCCGTTTCTGTGGCGTTTTCAGTGGAAAATCTCAAAAAGCATACGAAAAGAGGCAAAGTGAAAATCGGTCCTGCCCCGCCGGGTTACATTGTTTTTGCGGCGTCCGATTTTCGACTGCCTCTGTTCCTCCCGAAACAAGCTAAAGCGTATGAAAAGTTCTGTATTGCAAGGTTTTTCACACGCTTTGGTTCATTTCGGGGAAAATGAAAGGCACCGGAGCCAAAACCCCGATGCCTCTGCATTCACCTTGTTCATTTTGCGCCGATATAGCCGGGACCCCCGGCCTATGAATTTTGCGTTTTTTCACGCGAAAGGGGCCACCGGTCTTCTGTTGACTTCACCACAGAGAAGTGACCCCGGCCCCCGGTGGGGGTCAGTAGCAGTACACCGGGTGGATGTCTTGGGTCAGTGTCTTGCGGTCGTGGCACTGTTTGCACATCGGCTGCCAGTTGGCTTCGTCCCAGAAAAGTTCGGGATCGCCACGGTGCGGTGTGATGTGGTCCACCACGGTGGCTTTCGTGTATCTCCCCTGCCTCATGCACTCGGCGCAGAGCGGATGGGCTTGGAGGTACTGCTTGCTTATTTTTTGCCACTGTCTTGTATAGCCACGCTTACTCGCCGGGCGCGTGACTTCCGGGTGCAGCGGCAGGTGCTTCGCACAGTAAAGGCTACCTGGCTCAACCAGCTCCGGGCAGCCGGGGTGTCGGCATGGCACCTTGGGTCTGCGGGGCACGGGTCATTCCTCCCACGGCAGACCGGGCTTGCCGAAGTGACCGTAGGCACTGACCTTGTTGTAGTCCACGTCCAACAGGCCCAGACGCTGGATGATACCCTGCGGGGTCAGGTCGTAGCTGTCCTTGACGTAAGCCTGGATGAAGTCCAGCGGCTGGTGTTCCGTGCCGAAGCACTCCACCGCCACGCCCACCGGCTGTACCACGCCGATGGCATACGCCAGCTGGACTTCGCACTTGTCAGCGTAGCCGGCCTGCACGATATCCTTGGCAATCTTCCGTGCCATGTATGCAGCGGAGCGATCCACCTTGGTGGGGTCTTTGCCACTCAGCGCACCGCCACCCATGCGACCGATACCGCCGTAGGTGTCACATGCCAGCTTGCGGCCGGTCACGCCGCAGTCGGCGTAGCTGCCGCCCATAACAAAGCGACCGGTGGGATTCACCAGTTTCTGGAAGTTCCCGTCCAGACCGTATTCACAGGCAGCCAGCACCATCATGGATTCGATGATGTGGCGGAAGTCGCTGACCTCCACGTCCGGGCTATGCTGCACGGAACAGAGGAAGGTGGTGATCCGACCGGTATCGTAGTCGTAGCTGACCTGCGCCTTGGCATCTGCCCGGAACATCTTGCTCGGATGGTTTTTCAGCAGTTGCAGGAACTTGGTGGCGACCATGTAGGGGATCGGCATCTGTTCGGCGGTCTCGTTGGTGGCGTAGCCGTACATGATGCCCTGGTCACCGGCACCGCCCTTATCCACGCCCAGTGCAATATCCGGCGACTGCTTGTCCACCAGAATGCCGATGCGCAGCATCTCTCTCATGTCGAAGCCCAGCTTCTCAGCACCGATGCGAGTAAACACATCGTGGACGATCTGGTGGTAGTTGGGCTGGTAGTCGGTCGTGACCTCACCGGCAATAAAGAGCTGGTTCTTCTTCAGCAGACACTCGATTGCCACACGGGCGTTCTTGTCATGCTGGAGGATGTCGGTCACAACGGCATCCGCGATTTGGTCACAGATTTTATCCGGGTGACCGTTGCTGACCTGCTCACAGGTGATGATCTTACTCATAGTTCTGTTCTCCTCTCTCATGTATCACAAAGCAGGCCGCCTTTGCTCTTGCCCACAAATATAGGCTCCCACAAAGACTGCCTGCCGTGTTCCTGTAATTCTGTAAATGCTGTGATGCCCACAAAAATTGGGGTCCCAGTGAAGATACGGGATTCTTGTTCTCTTTTCTAGTAGCAGGTAGCAATTTGTAGATACTTTTTTATATAGAAATCTATAAAAGAAAGTAATAATAAAAAAGGATATGAAAATCAGGCTACAAACTGCTCCATGCTACATCTTTCCGCTGCCGCAGCTATCAGATGAGCGCATCTTTGGGCTTGTACGCTTCTTGGACAGTCGCGTCTTCTACACCGTCCTCAACCTCTCGGAATTTACAGCCGACAATCATTGTTGTCATGCCACCGCCTTCCTTCGGTCGCTTTCTCGCAATTTTGAAATGAACACCGATGGCGTTTTTGAAATTCTTCTGGTTTTCGGAAGAATATCCGTTCTCCTCACACCATTTCGTGTACAGCTGATATGCGGCCGCACTGCGAAGTTCAGAGGCTTCATCCTTCTCGATCCAGGCTTCAATAAACTGCCCGATTCGGTCGGAGTCATCCTTGTAAGCCTCTGTGGCAGTCTTGACTGCTGCCGGCGATTCCAGCCCCTGCTGACAGAATTTCTTATACCCTTCCAGACACCAGTTGAAGATGCCGGACAGATTTTCCGCCTTGGCGAACTGTCCCTTCAAGCCCTGATCCTGTTCACCCTCCTCAAAATGGCGGTTGAACGGGATAATCTTCAGTCGCCCGGACTGAAACAGGGTCATATCGTTGACGTTCGGCAGATAGTTCGTGTTGATAAAAATCTTGAATACCGGAACAAAGTCAAAGCTGTTCTCGTTCAGGAATCTGGCATTGATCGTATCGTTTCCGGTCATTCTCTTGACGAGAGCCGCATTGAATGTGATTTTCTTCTCCGGCTCAGAAATATTCACGAATCGTGCGCCGACCAGACGCGCCACTTCTTCTGAAGGGCCACCTGTGCTGCCGCCGCGGAACTTGGTCGCCAGCATATCCGGGTTCGATGTCTTGCCGTAGTCCCCCATGATTTTCAGGAAGGTCTCCATCGCTGTACCTTTGCCATTTCGGGAGGTCGCACCGTAGAGGATAAACATACACTCCTGTGAGGTATCGCCGGTCAGGGCGTACCCCAAAGAACGCTGCAGAAAATCTGCCAGATCCTTATCCCCACACATGACCTCCTGAATGAACGAGTGCCAGCGCGGACAGTCAGCTTCCGGATCATAGGTGATGCCGGATTCCATTGTGAGATAGTCCTCCGGGCGGTGTTCCCGAAACTCCAGTGTCCGCATATCCAGTGTTCCATTTTTGCAGTTGAACAGGTACTTGTTCCTGTCAAACGCCTGCATGGAAATCGGGTACACTGACATGGCATCCTTCAGCATCGTCTCCCGGTTTTTGCGGAGCTGCAGCTTTCTCACCCGGTCGATGAACCGTTTCCGGGCATCTTCCTCCGTAATAGTCAAGGCAAACACATAGAGCTTGTCCGCCAGCAGCTTTGCCAATTCCGAAACCTTGAGGTTTCCCTTGTCCGGCCGCCAGACAGAGCCATCATAGACATACCAGCCCTTGCGCTCACTGTTGTACCGGGCGATCTGCTTGAAATAGTCCGCAAACATATTGCCCATGCCGATCTCATTCCGACCGTAGCGGGCATTCGTGTGCGGAGCCATTTCCTCCAGTGTGACTGTGATCTTAGAGAGGTCGGGTTGGAATTCGGCATACTCATCCTCATCCAGCTTGGAAAACTCCTCGTCCACGATATCCTGTGCATTGACCGGCACATAGACAGACGCAGCCGTGTTGACCGCATTTCGGATGGAGATTGCGCCATAGGTCGTTCCGGCCTGTTTGCGGTCCCACTTGTCACGCATCAAGCCAGAGGTACGGAAGATGCGGTCCATCTGTTCCTCATCGCAGCCACACCAGAAAGCCAGAATGGACAACATTGCCATGTCCGCATCCGACTGGCTGTCATAAAGTTCCTGCCAGTCGCCTGCATACAGCTTTTTGAACTTATCGCTGTTGCCGGCTTCCTCCGCGTGGACAATGACCGCGTCATCGCTCAGATAGGAGTGGTGGCGCAGCTGATTGTTCTGCACCTGCTTTGACCGCTTCATCAGCGAATCCAGCAGCGTGGTCATGGCTTCCGGGTCATTGGGGATCTCACCTGTGCGGTAAACATCTCCCGTCACGGTGACGAAGCGGTTTGTCGCACCGGGCATATACACTTCCAGCCCTTTGCTCCGATTGTTGATGTAATAGACCGTCTTGTCGAAAACATAGTCTTCCGGTACACAGAAGAATCCTCGCAGACCTTGGCCGGACGGAGACTTCTCCACATATGCCGAGGGAAAAATGGAAAGGACGGTCGCCGCTGTATCGTTCAGCGTCCCGTCCTCTCGAATGCAATGGTCAATATCGAATGCACCGATGCCGTTGCCGACCGCGATACCGATGCCGTCAAAGCCACCCATCGCATAGGTCATCAGGGTGGTCTTGAAATCCGCAAAGGTACGCAGGTCATTGATCTTGGCGCGTTCCGAAGTCGCCGGATTGTACGGCATCTTGGTCTTCTGTCCGCTGCGCTTTTCAAACTTCCAGACGCAGAACCGGCAGTCATTTTTTAGTTTGACCGGGATGTTCTTGATGTCTACCATGTTCTCGCCTCCTCGTTGGTAGTGGTATCAGGTGCGCCTGTGTTGGCAGCAGCCATACTGAAGAACCCCGCAAGAGCCTGCTCGATTTCCTTCTGCTTTTCGGCAGAGGTCACTCGGCACAGGACATTGCGCAGGGCTTTCTTGTCGATGGTCGTGACCTGCTCTGCCAGAGCAATCGACTCCCGCAGATAGGTATGACTGCCGTACATTTGGCAGTCTGCTTCCGACACCGGGATGTGCGTGGGCAGTTCCAGCTTTTTCATCACGGTGGTCATCGGGATCACCGTCAGGGTGCTGGAGTAATGGTTTGCCACATCGTTGCTCATGACCAGCACCGGGCGGCTGCCGCTCTGCACGGAACTGCCGTAATGGTTGCCAAGCTCGGCAAACCAGATCTCAAACCGGCGTACCGACTGCGGCACAGAGGCGGTCGTTTCGGCGACGATCTCTGCCTCTGCCTGCAGTGTGCTGCGCTCCTTGCGCGGGAGCATTCGCTTCTTGAGCAGCTTGCCTTTCTGGTTGATGTACTTATTCACATGGGGTTTCGGACGCCCATTCTTATTCTTGCGACCCATTTCTGTTCACCTCTTTCGTGGATGGGATGTGTGATGTAAAAGAAAGCCGGATAGAGAGTGGTAAATGGAGAATTCATATGGGAATGCATGACCATATAAGAAAAGGAGAACAAAAAAGCCGAAGCAAGGTCACATCTGACCGCTTCGGCACATCGCTCTCTATCCAGCTTTTCCAGTATAAATTATAGCAAAAAGCAAACGTACCGTAAACAAGAAAAATGTTCCAAAATGTCTCTATGGCGTTCAATTTTGACCCGAAGTGTTCACTTTCCGTAGATATATTTTTCCTTGTTGTTCAGCTCCGGGAGAATCTTCTCCAGTTCCCCCGCAAAAGCCCGGATTCCGACCTGCTTGTAGCGCGATGCGGTAGTCCGTCCCATGGTTTTCCCCTGGTCGCCGACAATGGCTTTCAGGGGCATTCCGTGGATCAAATGCTGTTCCAGCACCAGCCTTGCCTTGAGCGGTTCCACCTTCTGCAAGGCAATATTGAAGTCCCGCCGCCACTGATAGGCCATCAGGCAGCGTGTCGAAGCATCGGCGGAGAGTTTCTCGTACATTTCCTTTTCCTTGGGATAGACCGCTTCCGCCGAGGACTTTGCATAGTCATGGAGTTCCGCCTTGGCTTTCAGCTCCTCCATCTGAATCATGCGGTACTTGTCGCACAGGGAGATGACCAGACGGCTCATCTCCTCCGTGACTTCCTCTGTGTTTTTCAAACTGCAACCTCCAATCGTTCCAAGGTCTTGGCGATGCCGGCAAGAGCTCTCTCCCGTTCAGCCTCCACGGTCTTCCGGCCGATGGGCTTGCCCGCAACGTCCGTTACGGCAGGGATAACTTTCTGCTCAACGAAAAGCTGCAGAGCGACCTGTCGGGTCTGCCCCTTCAGGCTGCGCAAGCCAATCTCAAACAGCTCGATGTCCTCGCAGACTCGGCGGTACGGCTCCATCAGCTCGGCGTCCCGCTGTTCCAGAATCTCCCGGTTCATTGAGGCCATCACCTTGTCGCAGTTGAGGACTGTGCGCTCCACCGGGTTGGAAGTGCCGCTGGTCTTGACACGTTCGCCTTGCTCATGCGCGCCCTGCGACAGCTTGTAGATGACCTCGTCCCGTGTGTAAAGCCAAGCGGCAGATTCATCGATCTGCTCCTTCAGCTCCCGCCGCTTTTCCAGCAAACGCGGATAGGAATCGGCCAGTTCTCTGGCTTTTTCCATATAGCGTTCGGTTCTTGTGGATTCCTCGTTCATGGTCAAGCCCTCCTTCCTGACCGACTTTGTTTTACATGGCAAAAGCAGCTCTTCTCTCCCGTGACCTCTGGATTGCCCGCTGCTGCTTTTCGTACCTATCCTCTACCTGACGCTTTGCTTCTCCCACCAGAATAGTGGCATCCACATCCGTGAGCAGACGATACCAGTTGGAATCGAAGAACCGATCCAGTTTTTTCTTATTACTTGCGGCGATAATGTCATACGGATCTTGTGACAGCTTCCACAGTGTGCGCTTATAGTCCTTGAACGCCTGCAAAACAATGGCGTTCGCCAGGTTCTCGTAACATTCAGGGTTCTCAACCATCTGCTTCTTCTGCATGGTCTTCCTCCTTCTTGTCATACCAGAGAGCCGGCACATGGGACGGATCGGCATCGTACCGATAGACCTGCAGAACATTCCAAGCCACCTCGTACAGCTGGTCAAGCAGTCGTCGGTTTGCTTCCGGCAGGGAATCTGCGACCTGGATGAACTTCTCAATGAACTGGGACTGGCTCCAGCTCTCCGTGCCGCCATTCTTTTCCCTCGTGATGACCGCATCGGCGAACTGGAAGCACCACTTCTTGTGCTTCTGAATCCAATCATACTTCCATGTGATTGCGCCAAGGATGACCCGGCGGCGTTCCTCCACTGTGACGCTCGGCATGACCGCGTACTGTCCTTTCTCCCGCAGCCGAGTGTAATGCTCCCATGCCCGGTCTTCTGCATTGAACTGCATCTGGCAACGAACCTCCTGCAAGCGGATGCGGCACATAATCTGCTCGATGGCGTGTTCGTAGGCTTCCTTCATCAGATAGTCAAGATTCATCTTGAGGTCAGCACTGCGGCGCACCGGGGTATCTCCCAGCAGCTCACAGATCAGACCCGGCTCCCGGATGGGGCGGAACATTGCGTAAGGGATGATGAAGTCGGCTTCATCCCGCTTGGGTTTTGCTGCTTTCACCGGCTTGGCAGTCTTATATCGGTACTCCGTCTTATACGACGCATTGCGGTCGGTTTCGTTCAAAAACAAAATCTCATCCATATTGCTTACTCCTACTCCTCCAGCCGTGCTCTGACGGCGGAAATCAGCTTTTCCTGTGTCATATCCTTCTGCTCAAGGGCAGCCATAACATCCTCGTCCACTGTGTCCTTGGTGATGATGTGATGGATGGTGACCACCTGTGTCTGCCCCTGCCGCCAGAGTCTGGCGTTGGTCTGCTGATACAGTTCGAGGCTCCATGTCAGTCCAAACCAGATCAGGATGTGTCCGCCCTGCTGGATGTTCAGGCCGTGGCCGGCAGAGGCGGGGTGGATCAAAGCAACCGGGATGTTCCCGGCGTTCCAGTCCTTGATATCCTCGCTGGTCTTGATGTCCCGGACTGGGATTTTCTGCTTTGTCAGATGGTCGATGATGCGCTGACGGTCATGCTTGAACCAGTACGCCACCAGAACGGACTGTCTGTTGGCGGCTTCGATCAGGTCTTCCAATGCTTCCAGCTTGTGGTCATGCAGGACTCTTGCTTTGCCGTTCTCATCGTAGATAGCTCCATTGCTCATCTGCAACAATTTTCCAGTCAGCGATGCAGCGTTGGCAGCGTCTATGTCGCCGTCCTTCAGTGGGATGAGAAGGTCCTGCTTGAGCATATCGTAGAGTTTGCGTTCCTCCGTATTCATCTCGACCTCATACCGGGTCGGGATGCAGTCCGGCATATGCAGATAATCCAAAGCCTTCATGGAGATGGTGATGTCCGAGATTCTCTGATAGATCAGCTCCTCGGCTCCCTCTTTTGGTTTATACTGAAACACGATGCCGTTGGCCGGATTCATGGACGAAGCCTTAAAATAGGCTTCACGGTAACGTCCGATAAACTTCCCCAAACGCTCTCCGCCATCCAGAATTCCTATCTCTGCCCAGAGATCCATGAGACCATTGGAGGACGGCGTGCCGGTCAGCCCGACCCATCGTTTTACGAAAGGACGGACTTTCCTCAGGTACTTGAACCGCTGGGACTGGTAGTTCTTGAAGGACGAAAGCTCATCGATGACCACCATGCTGAAATCCCAGCGCATTCCGTTTTTCTCGTAATACTCCACCAGCCATTTGACGTTTTCCCGGTTGACCACATAGATCATGGCCGGGTGATGGACTGCGGCGATGCGTGTCTTCACATCACCCACGACGATTGAAATGTCCAGTTTTTTCAAGTGGTCCCACTTCTCAATTTCTGCTGGCCAAGTGTCGCGGGCAACACGAAGCGGTGCAATGATCAGCACCTTATTGACCTCGAATGTGTCCAGCATGAGGTCTTGGATGGCAGTCAGAGTGATGACTGTTTTGCCAAGGCCCATATCGAGAAAAAGAGCTGCAACGGGGTGTGTCTTGATGTACTCCGTGCAGTACTTCTGGTAATCGTGCGGAATAAACTTCATGTACTGTCCCCCTTTTCCGGGAGCGCGGCTTGCTCCGGAAGCGTGACCCGCGGCATCTCCGGGACCTTGGCTCCTATGCCCTGTGGAATCGGTTCACCGGGATTCCAGTGCAGCAGCGCGTCGATGGCGGGCTGGATCTGCTCCGGACGGTCAACACAGAACACCGGGAAACCCAGTGCTTCCAGCTGCTGTCTGCGCTTGCGCTGGAGAAGCCGCATCTGCTTTCCGGGTGCTTTCAGCTCCACAAAGGCACACTTGCCGCCGATGAGAAGCACCAGCCGGTCAGGTACGCCGTTCATGCTCTGGCTCGTAAATTTGAGGGCCTGCCCTCCGGCGGCCCTCACGGCTTCTACGAACTGACGCTCAACCTCGCTCTCCCTCATCCGGCTCCTCCTTTGCCCGCCACACTCCGGTGCGGGGTCTCTCTTTGTGTTTCTTCCTGCGTTCTTCCAGCAGCACATAGCCGATGGCGGCATCTGCCGTGGGGTCAGCGTGACTGCGGTTGTGCCCGCGCTCAGGCGGGCTTTGATTCTTGTGTTCGATCCAGTGAACGACCAGTGTGTCCTTTTCCATAGCCGTCACCTCACCGATTGATTTCTTTCCACTGAGTCGGCTCCATAGTGGCGACCTGCCATCCGATGCCTTCCAGCGCAGTAGCGCGGTCATACGAGGCGACATCCTGTGAGGCTCTCGTGACCGCATTGGACAAACCATAGAGGGACAGGTCACCGCCTTCGATGAGGTACTTGAGGATACCCTCCTGCTCATCCGCGTTGATACCATAGTTCTGGGAAGTCAGCTGTACCACATCCTGCACCTTGCCGGTGATGGGAACTTCCATAGATTCCTGCAAGCGACCGACCACCCGTGCGAAGCGGCTCTCCTCAATGGCGGCCATCGTGGTGTCGCGGAGCTTCAGCAGGAACGCCTTGTCCTCGGCCTCCATGGTTTCGTCCGAATACAGTGCAAAGCTTTCCTCAACCGCCTTGGCCTGTCTGCCAACATGGTGGCGGCGTTCGCCCATGTCATTGACCACCATTCCGTTGGTGCAAACCAGACGGTAAACAAGAGGCTGGATGGACACCGCGCCCAAGCCGACCTCGGAGTTAGAAATCATGACCCCGGCCTGTACGATGTCACCTTTGCGGACCTCCATTTCCAGCCTGTGGTTGACTACTTTGAGGTACAGTCGGTTTTCTGTGACCTCACAGGACATGACTTCGTACTGGTCGTTTCCTGCGAACAGCGGCAGGACCGCTGTGGCGATCTCCATATTATCGATGCGGCGATACCGCTCTGACAGAAGCGCACGGGCGACCTGACCTGCGCCATAGTCCATGGACCGCACCATGTAGGAGCTGGGCTTGTCCGCAAACCAGGCGTTCACGTTTTCGGCAAGCAGCTCCGGCTTGTGAGACTGCATGAGGTCGTAATACTTGGCCGGGATGCCCAGCGCCGATGCGACCTGACGGTGGAACAGCGAAGTCGTGCCAAAGGTCATCTGCTGGTCTGTGGTCAGATGGTTCAGTTCAAAGGTGTGTCCATCCTCCCGGAGGCGCATTCCCTGTGCCGGGCTGATAAAATCCTGCTTTGCCTTGTTCTGGCGATTCAGCTCGACCAGAACTTCCTGCCGGTTTCTTCCTGTTTTCATTGCCTGTCCTTTCTGCTGTGTTCACAGCTCTCGATTGACCATCTGGTGGAGGATCTTCACCGCGCCCTGCATCCGGGCGCGGTTCAGGCGGGTGTCGCTCAACAGAGTGTCCAGCGCATACAGTTCTTCCTGAATGTTGCACAGGACGCCCCGGTAGTGGTCTGCCAACCGTTCGTTCTCCTGATCCAGTCGGTCAAATTCCTTCTCATAGTCGCCGATATCCTCGACATTGGTATCGAGGTAGCTGCCAAGTTCCTGCGCCAGTTCTTCCCCGGCATAGTCGGACACAGCTTCGAGCATATCCCTGACATCAAAGACCGTCAGGAGCTTGCCGTCCTTCATCTCAATGGCGTGCGGCATATCCTCACCTCAATCCTTGAAGTAGTAATCGCCCTTGTACCCGGCAGCGGAAAGCGGCAGTCCTTTGCACCATGCCGGGTTCTCCGACATGAGCTTGCAGACTTCGTCCACCGAGTACTTTCCCTTGGGGGCTTCGATGATGACCTCGTCATGAACATGGGCAACGATGTTCAGACCGTGTGCCTCGATCCGTGCCATGGCTTCCGCAAGAATGCACGGGCAATCGCCTGTGTGGCGTTCTCGACAAGCCGACCGGAGTAGGTTTCCTGTCGGCTCCACTTGTGGTTCTGCCCCACGCCCTTGTAGGTCAGGCTCATGCGCCCGAAGCGATTCGGCTGCTGCTTGGGGTCCAGATACGTCAGCTTTCTTCCGGACGGAAGCACCATCCAGAGTGTGCCGGAGGAAAAAGTAAATCGGATCTTGCCGACCTCCTGTTCCTCATGGGTCTTGAAGGCTGTCATCGCTGCCTTCTCGGTGTCCCACCAGTACTGGACGATCTTTGGGTTGGCTTCCCGCCAGGAGTCGATGATTTCCGGGAGTTCTTCTTCCTTCAGCCCCATCTGCAAAGCGCCCATGCTGATGAGTGCGCCGGACGAGCCGCCGTAGCCACAGGCCAGCGTTGCGATCTTGCCTTTCTGTCGCAGCTCGCCGTTGACACCGTGCTTGACCACCGGCACATGGAACATCTGGGACGCAGTGGCACAGTAGAGGTCTTCGCCGTTCTGGAAAGCATCCAGCACCCACTGCTCATCCGCTTCCCATGCAAGGACGCGGGCTTCGATGGCGGAGAAGTCTGCCACAATGAACTCACAGCCCTCTTTGGGGATGAGCATCGTGCGGATGAGCTGGGAAAGGACATCCGGTGTGTTGCCGTAGATACTTTCCACCATATCAAAGCACCCCAGCTTCACCAGTGTCCGAGCCTCGTCCAGCGTAGAAATGTGGTTCTGGGGAAGGTTCTGCAACTGGATATTCCGGCCGGAGTAGCGTCCCGTCCGGCTTGCGCCATAGAACTGGAACAGACCTCTTGCCCTGCCATCTGCGCAGACGCAGCGTTCTGCCGCCTGATACTTCTTGACGGAGGACTTCGCCATTTGGAGCCGGAGCTTGAGCATATCCATCGCCTCAGCATCCACGCCGTTCTTATCCAGCTCACCGATCATCTCGGCCACATCTTTCTTGCCCAGCGTGTCCATCGGGATGCCGCGTTCTTCCAGCCATGTCTTGAGCTGCGACACAGAGTTGGGATTTTCCAAGCCAGTCAGCTCATAGGCTTTCTTGCTCATGGCATCCGAAAGCATCAGATCACAGGCGATTGCCTGCTGCACCAGCTCCGTGTCGATCATCACGCCCCGGTCATTGATGCGCTCATTCACCTGATAGTGATGCCACTCCCGGTCGGGCATCGGAAAGCGTTTCAGCCGCTTGTAGATGTCCACCTCGGTGTTGACATCCTGGACGCAGTAATACTTGAACTTCGCCCAGTCTGCCGGGAAATGCTCAGGCAGATTTCTCGTGCGACCGCCATTGGTCTTGGTCGGCTTGCAAGGCATGGAAAACAGCCGGATCAGCCGCTCACCCTCTTTGTCCTTCTGCTGGGCGGTCTTCAGCACTGTGCCGACATCCTTCAAGGCCATGGGCAGGGTCAGCGATGCCGCCATGACCATCGTGCAGATCCAGTTGTTCGGTGACAGGAACGCCCCCGGTTCGAGGTACTGTCCCGGATAGTGCTGGTTCAAATAGCAGGAGAAATTGACCCGCTCGAAGGAGGCATTATGAGCAATCAGCTTCACATTGCTGTCCGTGAAGGCGTCCAGAAGCTCCTGCGGGAACGGGTCACCTGTGGCAAGGTCGGCGCACTGTGTCTCGCCAAAGCCGCTGCCCTCATCCGTTGCCCAGGCAATCAGCAGTATCTCAAAGCTGGGGTCGGAAACGTAGCGGTACAGCCCGCATTTTCCGATGTCCACCTCGCTGTAGGTCTCAATATCAATCAGTATTTCTTTCAAGTCATTCACCTCGATTCTCCATGTAAAAAGGAGAGGCCCGAAGGCCTCTCCCCCCATCTGTGTACTCAGCGCAGGTAATCGGGCAGCTCCTCGCCGGAGTCGCCGCCGAGGACTTCGTTATCGTCCTCCAGCGCATCGAAATCTGCGTCCGCAGATGCCTTGCCGGACAGACGGTCGCCGTCCTTGACGAACTGGACATTGCCCAGACCGGCCGCCACGCCACGGTTGCCGTTGGCGTTGAAGGCGTAGAAGTTGACGCTGACATTGCAGTAGCAGCCGGAGTAGACCATCATGGGGTCGGTCACGGGCTGCACATGGCGGTCAACCACCTGCGGTGCCTCCTTGCTGGTCGCGTTCAGGAAGAAGCAGTCGGCGTAGTTCTCATCGTCCGGGCGGTCGATGTCGCCATCGCGCAGGGGCAGCTTGAGGTTAGGAGGCAGCTTGCCGCCCCAGCGGCGGGTCTTGCCGTCCTCCTTGGCGGCTTCGATAGCCTTGTGGATCGCCAGCAGGGTCTTCTTGTCGGCCTTGGGGATCAGGCAGGAGACGGAGTACTTGGCTTCGCTGCCGTTGATGCTCTTGGGTTCAAAAATGTTGGCGAAGGAAATGCGGCAAGGGATGACAACCTTGGTCGCGCTAGTGATTTTCTTGGTATTTGCCATAACTGTGTTTACCTCCATCTTATTCAAGGGGTGTGAATTCATCTTCGGCAGTATCAAGATCAACTGCCGGTCTGGGATCGGATTCCGGGACAAGAGCCAGCTTGCCTGGCGGCTTTACCACATATTCGCCCAAAACCTCCTGGAATTTCTTCTTGCCCATGAGCTTTTCAAACTCGGTCAGAGAGATCATCTCGGTCTTGTAGATATCGGTATAGCCGGCCTGTGTTGCCGCGCTTGCCACTGCCTTCGGGTCAAGAAACTGCCGCTTGCTTCTGCCTTCCACCACTTTATACCCGTCCCAGCAGATTCCGTGGTTGATGGCCTCAGAGCTGACAAAGGCGAAGATGGCTTCGATCCATGATTCAATGCGGTTCAGTGTGGGAAGCATCTGCTCGATCTCCGCTTTGGTCAGCAGGGACGGAGACTTGAAGGTCGGTGCTGTGGTGTCCGGGTCATAGGACGCGGTTGCATCCGTTTCCTCGGTTTCATCCGTCAGCACCCCGGAATCCAGATCAAGGAACTCTGTCTTGACCAGCGCCATCGCTTCAGCGGCACAGGCTTTACAGGAAGTCCGGGCACGGCAGAACCGGCACCAATCGCCGGGAACCTGCTCACCCTTGCCTTCAAAGGCGAGCTTGGCTCTGGGGCGGACATAGCTTTCTGCCCAGTCCAGCAATTCCTCCACACTGCATTCAAAAGTTGAGATGTTTTCCAACCGGGGCTGGATGATGGTCATGGACACCTTTGTGATGTTGTACAGATACCCGTAAGCGTGGTAAGCACCGATGGCGTACAACATCATCTGAGGATTGTGGTCACAACTGACAAAAACGCCTTTGCCGTTTTTATAGTCCATGACGTAAAGAGTACCGTCTGCGATGATCACACAGTCGCCGGTCCCGAATCCCTGCGGAACGAGGTAGCTGTAATCCAGCCGTTCCTCCACCATGACCAGCGGATGCGGACAAGTCTCCTTAATCTTCTCCACTGTCGTGATGATGAACTCGGCATAGATGTCGGTGTTGGCATCCATCTCCTCGTTGTCGAACTCGGAGGTCGGCCGCCTGACACGCTCGTGCAGATACTTGCGGAGCTTGTACTCGCCCAGCGCATGGGCGGCGGTTCCCTCCTCGGCATACACCGAGGATTCATTGGGAAAATTCTGCTCCAGCCGAGCCGATGGCGTACAATTCAGCCATCTTTTCGAGCTGGACGCAGAGAGAATCGCGTGAACTTCGGGCATAGGACACCTCCGTTACAGCTGGGAGATGTCTGCGAGGAATGCCTCGTACTTCGCTGCCGGCAGTTCAGAAAGCTGACCCACGCCGTAGGTCTTCAGCAACTGGCCGATTTTCTCGTTGTTGCTGCGCTTCTGCTTGATCTTCGCCACGATGACCGATGTGATGTCATCCTTGGAGATGTTCACAGCAGGCTTCTCGGTTTCTGCCTTTTGGGTGGTGTCCAAATCAAAGGGCAAGTCATCTGCCGAGTCATCCGGGAAATCAGGAAGTTCCTCTTTCGCCTCCTCATCAGGGCTTTCCTCTGCCTGAGCTTCTTCGGTCGGCTCCTTGGGCGTCTCCTCCATCGTGGTCGGAGCGTCCTGTTCCTGTTTGCGAGGACGCTTCCCCGGTTTCTTACGAGGGTGAGGCACATCCTGTACCCTTGGTGCTGTGTCCACAGCAGGGAGCTTGGCCGGAGGGAGCAGTTTATCCTCGTCCTTCGCATCCTCAGAAGTGAACTTCAGGAGTTCGATCTGCTCTACCATGCCCTCGCACATCCGGGTCAGGCCGCGGAATACCTCCGTCAGCCCATCCACGATCTTCTTGGGGCCGGTCAGCATTTCACTCATCCTCGTCCACCTCATCCTCACCGTAGACAGAATCCAGATACTCAGCCTGAGCATCCAGAACCATCACGACGGCATCCTTGCACAGACCGGTCTTGGTGCAGATAGCGTCGATCATGGCCTCGATGTCGATATCAGGCTCTTCGTCCTGATCCTCGACACCATTGAAATAGGTGTTGCTGGTGCTGCGCTCATCCAGATGGATGTGGAGGTTCTCGACCTTCAGCATCACCGGGAGAATACGGCGCACTTCCGGGGCGCTGGTATTCTGGTTCTTATCGTTCATCATTGTGTTGCTCACTTTCCGCAGCCTTGGGCTGCTTATCCTGCTGACCGTCTGCGGTCATGTTGTACTTCTGTGCGATGCTCTGGACGAGCAGCTCCGCCACTCGTCCGGGTTCAGGGAGGGTATGCACCGGCTTGCCCAGTTCCTTAGCTTTGGCAATCTCCTGTGCCATGCCCTCCGACACTGTGTCACCGAACACCCAGAGTTCGTCTGCCTGTTCCAGCCATGAGAGTGCGTATCGCATCCCGGCATCCCGCTCCGCTGCCACATCGTCCTTGAGGAAACGAGTGAAATACAGGTGCGGTACCAGCGGCTGGATGCCCATCATGGCGAGAATTCGGCAGGCTTTGAGTGCCCTCTCGATATTGGAACGCTACTCCTCTGCCCTGTCTGCCTGCGATACCGCCGTAGGACGGAACGGAGAGCAGACATAGACTTTCTTCGGAGCGGTGTCACCACCGGGTGGCCGCACCGGAGCCGAACTCTTTAAGGGATTGTTCTTGGGATTCTTGATGTTACTCATGGGGTGTAACCTCCTTGGATGTATTCGTGAGAGGAAGTCCTCTCATAATGCTTACTGAAATTCGGGAAAAGGTACCCTATTTTCAAAAACTTTTCTTGAGCTTCTTAATCGCTGCAGTCATGGTTTTGCTTACCACGGGTCTTGCAATCCCCAATTCTTCTGCAATCTCATACTGGGTCAGCCCTTTATAGAAGTAGAGCTGGATGATTTCCTGCTGACGTTCCGTGAGCTTACCCATAGCGGCATACAGCTTGCGCAGTTCCTCTTCTGCCAACATTTCAGCATTTTCTTCATCCATGAAGTCCACCATAACAGCATCCGACCAGTCAGAGCCATCGCAATCCAAACTGGCGGCCTCATTGATGGCAACCGTCTTGCTGCGGTTGCTCTCCATCCGGCGTTCGCCTTCCATGACCAGCCGCACGGACCACTCGGCATCCTCGAACACTGCCGCCGGAACGACCTCGTATGTACCGTCATTGAAGTCGTAGCGGTAGTCGCCGCAGCGGTCGATGGCCATAATCGTGTGTGCGCCATCCTCTTCATAGACGGCGTAACCATTCTCATAGGCTGTGAGCGTTGCACCACCCACCACAGTTCTAGCCGCAATCACAGGATGCATCTCCATAAGCTGTGCGTACTTCGGCAGCTTCTTTTCGATAACCGCAGCAACCGTGTTCTTCAGCTCACGCAGAGAGATATGTGCGTTGACAGTCAGATTCTCGACTGGCTGCGCCACGCTCTCCACTGTCTGCGGTAACGGCTGGCGGATTTCCATCACGCCTACGCCACCATTGATTGCAACTACCCCGTTCATCATGTTAGTCATTTTCTTGTCCTTTCCCCCGGACTCTGGGAGGGAGAAGGATACCGATGACGGAAGCGGAGCAGGGCTCACATTCTGAGCTGGGACATTCTGCAAAACGCAAAAAGCCCGATTCCAGAGATGGGAGGTACACCCATAGACCGGCTGTTTCACCTCCAGCAGATGACATCTGCCGGTTGGTAAAACTCCGTTATGGTATCCTTCGCCTTCTCTAGAATCAGGCTTACGAGATATTATTTTGTGTTCTTGGGGTTGTCCTTTTTTGGGGTCGTCCCTTGAACTGACTACATGATAGCTGAAGACTGATCAAATCACCAGCTCACTAAGTGAGCTCTAAAAAACAGCACGCAAACCATCGATATTCCGTTCTTTTGCACAGTTCAAGGTCATATTTGATGGCTTTACGCCACTGTTTTTCGCTCTTTTTCTACCATTTAGGGCTCACTTTTTGAGCTCTTGCCTCAGAAAAAATTTCAAGAAAAGAGGCGACCAGACCGTTTTGTGGTCCAATCGCCTCATAAGTGTTGTGTTTTAGGTGCTTCAGCAGGCAGTTTTGAGTGGGGCGCATCCACATGCTGCAAGGTAGACATTGACTTGCTCGATACCGTCTTTGTAATGGCCCGTCAGGATCATCTGATAGACAGTATTCCTCTGATTGTTGAAGTCCAGAGTGATTCCACACATTCTCAATAAATCACTGCTGACCATTGGCGGAAGACGCAATGCCACCGAAATGGCAACGATTTGTTCCGCGCTTGCCTCCTGACCTGCACGAAGCCGCTTCACTGTAGACACAGAGAGTCCTGACTCCGATTCCATCTGCTCTACAGACATATCACGGTCATTCATCAACAGCTTCAGGGCATCCCCAAACTCCAGCCCTGCGATCAACTTTCGTATTGCCATAGACCACTGGACCTCAGCGACAAACTCATCCGGAGCAGCAAACTCCTGTTCGGCAGTTTTCTGCGGCAACTGACGGCAAACCGAGTTGGCACTGACGGTTTCCACCTTGGTATCCGTATTCTTATGTACATCGGATGCCACCTCGGTTCACCTCCTTCCATACTGCAAATGCAAACAAAAAAAGACCGGAGATGCTAAGACTCAGTGACTTGTTACAAGTACACTATCCTAGCTTCTCCGGTCTTTGTATATACAAAGATTCCGATTGCGAAGTCAGATTGAATTGAAATAACAGTCCAATTCTCGAATGAGCATACTTATCCCCTTACATAATTCACAAAAGCAGTTATTTGAGAGTTATCTACCTAGAGTTTTTATAATCCTGTAAAAAATCCCGTTACTATTGCTTTTCTAATTATGTATTTTGGATCTGTATGTCTTAAATCAAGAAATTTGTTTCAGTCTTTATCAAGCGCACACGTCTTCACTGAAACATACAGACTACTTTGCTATTGCTATTTCAATTCAGAGTCATCGATTTCGCATCTTCGGTTATCCTTTCTGTTCAATTATGTTGTATTGCATTTACACTATGGAATCAAGATGATGGGTCAAAGCCTCCTTTTGGCTCAAACCCCATGGTGATTATAGCACCAAAATTATCCAGCGTAAATATCTTTTCGACAAGTTTGGACAGAAATCCAAAACCGGAGTTTTTCCTTTGTGCAACTTTACTTGTACCTACTTCTAAAAGGAACAAATTTGCTTCTTCCTCTCCTACGAGCGTAAAATTGTGTAAACAAAAAAAGCCTTTAGACACTGTATCACCTTTCCCTCAAGGAAACGGATTCTCAGACTCTGTCAGCTTTCATCTACATAATAGCAATGGACGTCCCAAAAAGAAAGACCATAAGCATGATATTTCTTCATCCAAAGTTCCAACGCAATTCATCAAAAAAAGTCGAGGCAGACCTCGGACAACCTTGTAAAAGGTCACCTGAAGTCTACCTCGGCTTACCACGCATTCGAACAGCACCAAACAGGCAGCAATTCAATTTTAAGCTGGCTCACACGGTCTCTTGATGAGCCAAGTGTGCAGATTCGCATCTGGCTCTTCTTGTCCTTGTCCTCAAACAGTGCAAATGAGCCGTGTATCCTTCTCCGGCAGGGAGTTGAACACACGGCTCATCATTTTAGGTTCAGAATCTCAAGAAGCTCGACAATCCTGTGCCGTCTCTCGGGACAGTGAAGCAGTTCCTCTTTCCCTTAAGTACTCGTTCACCTCATCAATTGACCTCATATACATACAGTTAAGAATCATCAAATGTGCTAGCTGTTCTTTGGTCGCAGCCAAGCTAAAACCCGCTTTTGCTATGAGCGCAAACGAAAGCCATGGAGGAAGGTGCATAGCAACGCATAGTGCAACCACGTTTTTCTCAGAAAAACTTTCAACCTTTCCATTTCTGTAGCGACCGATCGTTGACTCCGACACCTTTGATTCAAAGGCCAGAGCCTCTTGCGTAAATCCGAAGCGTTTCATCACATATCGTAGTGCTGCCGGGAAGCAAGCAGGCATATTCTCTAACACCTTGCGTTCTTCTTCAGCCTTCTCATTCTCAGACAGCCTTTCCTCCGGGTCTATAATACGATAGTAGTTTTTGATCTCTGTTTGATTTTTTTCAGCATGCGAGGGCATCCAAATCCCTCCCACGTCCGAAACTACTCAAGGTAGCCTCAAACGTGGGAGGAATGGGCATAGCGATGCTCATTGGATCAGTAGTCAAACCCGCAGTCGCGCGACTGGCCTTTTTGGCTCTATTAACCCATAGCATATGCAATTGCGCATAAATCTGTGCACACTTAGCCTTTCTAATGCGTCTGATCAGTTCTCGCATCCTTTCCAATTCGAGAATTCTTTCATAAACACACTGATACTCCACAGAATCCGGTGCCAGATCATCAGCAATATGAAGCAATGACTGAATCCGCTTATTGATTCTGTTCTTTTCTTGCTTCAGCTCCAATAGACTTACTGCCTCAGTAATCGCCTCGATAGCTGATGAAAGGCTTGAATCTTGACAAATGATGTACATTAGCACATTCACCTGCCCTTTTCATGTAGTACGGTAAACCGCCAGTTTTATTATATCACATTCCATCTTAAAACAAAATATGTCTCGTTTTCTTATTGCTTCGCCATCTTCTCCTTAGCCTTGTCTGGCACGTCGATCAGGCCAAATCGGTAGAACAGACCATAGATATACGACACACCCCGGATATCTCCCAGCGCCTTAGGTCTGTCCACTACCTCTCCAATTTTACCGATATTGTGATACGCCAGCAGCACAGAACTCCAAGCAAGGCTCTTGCTGTCCTCTCTGCGGTCGATCCACAGTTCCTTGGTGAATTCATCTTCCCTGCCCTTCTTCAGCGTATATGTAAAAGGCAAGCCGGACATCGTCTTGAACTTGTATCCCCGAAAAGCCACCACACACTTCC
>OGYE01000060.1_pt1 | contig 51586 bp, 54 predicted proteins | sample 1576471 | NCBI WGS metagenome assembly OGYE01 (sample SAMEA3541532, study PRJEB24748) | human gut metagenome | biome: human gut; feature: human-associated habitat; material: faeces | place: China | collected 2012
GAGAGGATATTACTAAAGTTCTCAAGTGCTGTCAATGGCATTTTGGCAATCGTCTAATTCCATTCCAACTGAGATTTTTGAGCATCACGAATTTTAGTGTCACAGTCAGCAATCTTAGCCTTAGTGTCTGCATAAGCCGCTGAACCCTTTTTAAGATGACTTAAAAATTCCATGTAAGTTGCTTTTTCTTCTTCCCATCGCTTAACTTGCTTTTTGGAATATTTAATCAGTTGCTTATATGAGTTCTCCGATGTGGCAACTCCTAATGTATCATTATAATCTATGCTGGCTTGAGTACTATCCGAAAATGACTGCAATTTGTCAACTTTAGAATCAATATAAGCAATGTCATCATCAAGTTTCTTCTTACGCATTTCATACTCTGCTTGTTGAGCTTCCCATTTTTTATCTTGGAAATCCAAGTACTTATCATAATAGTTTTGGGCTTTAGTGATTCTGTTGGCTAACTTTTCATTCTTGATATTGTCAATGGAAATATCTCCGTTCTTGATTTTGGTTTTCCATTTATTGTCAAGTTTGACATTATTAAACTTTTTGAGATAGAAGTCAGATGCTTTGCTATAAAGACTTTTTTCCTGTCCGTAGAAATTTAACGCTTTATCAAAAAGTTTATTTTTTGTCTTTTTAGAAGCATAGTCTGTAATTCTATTCACTGTATTTTTTGCCTTACGCTCAATTAAAGTTGCAGCTCTGTCAATCCAATTAAATTCTGTGGCAGATTTAGAAGGTTTGGATTTGTCTTTTGATGTATTTGATTTTTCAGCGTCTTTAAGTAAAGTACTGATGTATGTTTTAAGCTTTTTATTTTCCTTTTTGAGTCTTTTTTCGTTATCAGATTTTGCAGTATCGATATAGTTTTGTTGTTTCTTGTTATTTTGTTGGTTAATGAAAGATTCATTAAGCGTAGGGAATCCATTGTTTATAAAAGAACCATCGAGAATTGTTCCAGAGATAGGATTATTAACAGAAACATCAATGCCAACTCCAAGTTTAACATATCCATTTTCTTGAAGATTTTTTAATGCATTTTTTAAATTGTCAACTACAGTTTTACTTGCATCACATTCTTCTGCTAAAGAAATAAGATTATTAACACTTTCTTCTGTATTAAAAGCATCATCTTTACTCATCATTTTCTGTAAAAGATACAGTTTTAACGCATTTGTATTGCCACCAAGCTGTTCAACTTCTTTGACCAAAGAATTAATTTCATCTTGTGTTGCGTCAGCGAGAGAAGTACTAGCAGTTTTTATATTAATGATTTCCTCAGATTTTTTCTGATGGATTTCATTTTGACGATTAAGAATCTGTTGGTCTACAACATCTTTGGCGTTCTTTATTCCAAGTTCTTTTAACTGACTTGTATAATATGCTTTGGTTACATCATCTACTTCGCCTGTACTTTTAACAAGTTTTACAAGAAAGTTGTTATTGTTAACATATTCTGAAGCAAGCTTGTTCTGAGCATCACGACATTCGTTAAGAGTAGAAGTAGTTGAACCCAATGTCTCTTTATATTTTTTCCAAGATTTTAATTTGCCAAATTCAGGTTTCATTGCATTAATAGTATCTGAACCAGCAACTCCGTTATCACGCTTATCTGCAAACGCATCTTGAATTAGCTTAATATTAGTTTTAAGAGAACTTAACTGCTGAGTGCTGTCTATTGATTTTAAATTATTAATTTTATCGACTGCTGTTTCTGCGTCTATACCAAGTTGTTCCAACCAAGTTTTTGCGCCTGGTGTCTTATTGAAAGATTTTTCCGTAAGTTTACCTGATTCGGCAAGAGTGGTTAGGTCTTTCTTGAGATTTTTGAGTTCATCGCTCGATGGATTATCTAAATCTTTCCATGCCTTTTTGAAAGAAGTTTTAGAAGTTTCGGAAGCAGTTGTTTCTTCTGTTTGCTTGACCTTTTCTAATGCATTTTTATATTCATTTAAAGATAACGAAGCACCGTCCAATTCTTTCTGTCTCTGTTTAAGAGCGTTTTCAAAAGAAGTAGATTGTACAATCTTTTTATCAGCATCGGATAGTTCATTAAGCCAGTTATTTATGTCATTTTGATTAACTGGATTGTCTACATTATATTGAACTTTATTTTTGTCGTTCTGTGCAATCTGAACAGCACCATCTTTTCCAGAAAAATGCATTAAACGACCAACAGTTTCTGCCCAATTTCCATTATTGTCATAATTTAAACTGTCATCAACCGCAGCAACAATTCCACTAACATAGTTCTTACCGACTTTAAAGCCAATTTTAGAAGGATCTTTATCTAATGCAAGAATTTCTTCTTCGGTAACAGTTCCGTCCTTTGCAGCTTCTTTATATAAGGCTTCCAAATACTCTTTAACATTTTGCTTACTAAGGAAGACTGCACCATCATCTGTCTGCAAAATTGGAGAAAATGCTATTTCTGTACCTTCTTTGTTAAGGACATTCTCTCCAACTCGCATTGAACCACCAAATACAGAATCAATTCCACCAATTTTAGGGTTGTAATCCCAACTATCTAATTGATCTTTGTATGTCTTTTTAAGTTCATCCGACCAGTGAATAATAATACGTTTATCCATATCGATATTGCCGAATTTGCTTTGAACTGTACCATCTTTTATTTCAGCAGCATAATTATCAAGTCTCCAATCAGATATTTTTTTATATTCACCTTTTAAAGCCTTCTTATTTTCTTTAAGAGTCTGCTTGGCATTTTTGATATCCTTATCAGAAGTTTCATCTGGACTATATTTGCTTATTAATTCCTTGTTAAAGGTAGAAGAAACTAAACCAAGTTTTTCAAGAATATCAATGAGTTCTGAAATGCTCATATGATATTTTTCGGAAAGAGTGATTAAATCACTATAACCTTCTTTTTGTTTTTCGGTAGCTGTTTTAGGATTAAAGTCAAGAAGCTGTTCCTTTGAAATACCACCAAGTTTATCAACTGCTTTTTGTGTGTCCGTTTTTAAATTGTCAGTGTCTGCTGAAAACTTTATTTTAAAATCCCAATCGTTTATTATGGATTCTAGTTCAGGATACATATTTCTGAAATAATCTGCTACATCAGTGTCGCCATTTTTAATGGCAGCGTCCATGCTATCTATAACTTGTTTAGCAAAGGCACTTTCCTTTTCGCTTATCTTTGTAGTGTCATTAGAGTCTACAGCCTTTTTATAATCATCGTAATCTTTTGTAATTTGATTAAAGTAATCAGAATACCCTTTTTCGTTATCGTTTAAGATTTTTTCATTTAATACAAATTGATTATAAAAATCTTTATATTTGTCAGAAACGTCTTTTACTTTATTTGCTTTATTAGTAAGTTCGTTGTCAAAACTCTTTCCAAAATCAACATCCATTTTATCAAGAGTTTCCTGAATGGCTAATATTTTTTCGTAAACTTCTGTAGCGTTTCCCGATATTTTTATGTTCCCAATTCCAGCAGATGTTTTAGAAAACTCGCCAAAATTCTTTAATAATTCTTCAGCTTTTTGTCTGTTTTTATCTCCCGATATACTACCGAAGTCAATTGTTTCTTCATATTTTCCATATTCATCTTGCATACGTTCAATGTTATCACCATAGCCTTTGGTAAGATTAGAAATATCTTTAATTATTCCACCTTTTCCATTGAACTCATTTTTTGCTTCTTGCCATTTTTTTGACGTAAGCTTTTCCCAAGCTCCAGTTTGTCCATTAATAGCTTCGGTAATCGCATTAATTGATTCTTTTTCAGTTCCAAACTTTTCAATTAACTCGTCCTGAACAGCCATTAAATCTTTTCTAGCTTGGGTAACCTCAGAAACAGAAGAAGAGGAGTTGTTAATAACGCCACGAAGCTCTTCAACTTTTTCTTTATATGAATCAATATCAGTTTGTGTTTCTTTAAAAGATGAGCCGATTTCCTGAGCAGAATTAGCCACATCCTTAGATACTTGAGAAAATTTGTATAATGCAGATATTGCTTCACTAATACCCCACATTAAAATCATATTACCTGCTATTGCAAGACCTTTCATTGCAACATTAGCCGCTTTTGCACCGATTGTCATTGTATTAGTAGCATCAGCAATAGCTTCTTCAGATAACACCACAGAATTTCCAGACTTCACTAAATTTTGCTCGTTATCAAAAAGTTCTTTTGCTGTATTTGAACTCTTTTGCATGGTTTTATACCATGCAGTCTGCGAACTAACACCTTCTTCGGAAACTAATCTATTATATTCCTTTATATTTTTTAAATCTTTTGATGTTATGAACGAAAGAGTAGAATTTGTAGCTCCACTTATTCCACCTGATTTAAATGCATTGACTATATCTGCGTAACTTCCATTTCCTATTCCATATTTATTAATTGCACCTTTGGCATTTTCGTCTATTGTTCTGAATATCGTACTATGATATAATAATTTATATATGTTTGAATTATATAAATTAAGGAGATTAATTATGAAATATTGTTCAAAATGCGGAAGAGAATTATTTGATAAAGATATAGAATGTGATAAATGTAAATCTACAGATTTTATTTCTGAAAAAGAATGCAAAGAAATTATTCAAAAAATAAATAATGCTAATATGATTTCTAAAAAGAAATTGTTGAAAAATTCTACTTATAAAATGGTATATGATTCCATTATAAACAAACCAAGAGATTATTTTAATCCATGTATCACAAATAGTAATAGTGAATCAAATGAAGAATATTTTGATAGGATAAAGAAACATACAATCAATAAATCTAAAGAACAAAACATGCCTAAATGTCCTACCTGTGGTTCAACGAATATCCGTAAGATGGGTGGAGTAGAACGTGGTGCATCAATTGCTGCGTTTGGTATCTTTAGTAAGAAGATTAACAAGACATTTAAGTGTGGTAATTGCGGATATACATGGTAGAAGAGTAAATTAAAAGAGTAGGAGGTTATTCTCTTACTCTTTTAATAAAACTAAATGAAAAAAGAGTAGCTGATTAGCTACTCATAAAAGAAAACTTTTTTCTTAAATCACTGGCTTACGCCAACACATAATAGCAAATCATTAGAAATCTATTATGTCAAATCACTGTCTATTGACAATATAAATATATAATAAAAAGTGCTATTTGTCAACACCTTTTATATCATTATATGTAATTTTATTAATTTTATCACAGATTGCCTTCATTTGTTCATTAGATATAGTAATTTCAAAATACCCGCCAATTTTAGTTCCACATCTGTCTAAACGTTTCTTGCTTACCGTCTGTAACATAAAAGTACAAGCATAGCATTCCTTACTATCATGAGGATAGCCAGCAACTTCACCAAGATCTACAATAACATCCTTGTGCTCAACAATCCATTGAGGATCGTGATCCTTTTTAGATGTTAACGGAACAACAATAGCAGTGTATTTTGTTTCAAAAAGTACAACAGCATAATGATAATCTTGGAATTCACTTCCAATATTTCTACCAAAATTTATCCAATATACATTTTGTCGTGATTTCTTATATAACTCTTGATCTTGTTGTGTCGTATCTTTTTTACTTTTATATAAAGCAGTATTTTTTAAGACAACTTCATCAAACCAATCTAATAAATTAGCACAATAATAATTATTAATATCGATCTTCTTTAAATTTAAAATGTCATAGTATAATTTCTTACACTTATTACCCAATTTATCATTACGCAATTCTTTCATAATATAGTATCCTCCCAATCATTAGTATTTAATATTACCATTATATACCAATAATCGACAGAATACTATCAGAACGTATGTTTATAGATGAATAGGATAGAAGAATAGTGAAAAATTGCTACATAATGAAAGACACCTTAGTTGGTGTCTTTATTTGTATATATGTATTCTTCAAAATATTGAAGTGTAGAAAAACCATAATACTCAGCATTATGTTCTTCTTCAATATTTTCTTTTGCTTTTTTTGTAATTGCCAATACATTTCTCCATCTTTTCTTTAACACGTCTTTCTTTTCCAAGAAGATGTTGATGTTCTTTATCTCTTATATATGCACGTTTATCAGAAATATATTCATCATCAAGAATCAATACAGCTTTTGTAAAATCCAACCCATGCTTTGCTTGTTTATCTGTCCATAATACATCTGTGCGATGCGAAATATCTGAACGCAATGGAACTGCAAACTTTAATCCATTCACCTCTGTAATAACTTGAGTATATGGACGATTTTCTTTTAACATCATTTCTGGATATTGATCTGATGGATAATCATTATAAAACTTTTCTGACAAGTGTGTAAATAACATATTCTCCTCCGTATAATAAAATACTCCTACTAACAAGAGTAGGAGTAGATGTTATCTTCTCGTTGAGCTTTTTTTAGTTTACCCTGCTCGTGGCTCTACGAACCAGTCTTCCAATTGGATATTTTTTTAATTAACGTTTCGTTATCCTACGACAAACATCTTCTTACGAAGAAATGAGAAGATAAATGAAATCAGATGATTTCTTGCTTATATTATACACAAAATAAAGAAAAAATGTTATGTAATTTTTAATAAAAATAAATATTTGTGCAAAATCACCTATTTTTGCTTTTGATCTTAAAATAATATTATCTGTTTTTCAGAAGTCAGCATAATATTATTTAACGCATTACGTTTGCTTTCGCAAATCGAAATTAATCTTTTTCTTAATCGTCCCGTACAACACAGAAAATCTTTGCTGACAAATTTGATAAAACTTATGTTCTGGTTTTACACTTGTGAAAAACAATGATATAATAATTTTGGGTGGAACACTTATCCAAAAGATAAGTGTTGGAGAGCCAGATGAGTATAACTACATGGTCGTTGCATCGGGCACTAGCTTGAGCATTACGCCTTTCAGTGCAGATTTCGTAGAAATTTATAAACATGAAAGGAGGACAATTACCATGAAATGTAAGATAAACGTGAATACTGGTTTTATCATTGCAATAATGGCTTTAATTATTGTCATTAAGCTTTGTGCGTAGTTAGGAAATCTGGTGGGAATATTATATCACTTTACATAAGAGGGCAGATCATCACGACTGTCCTCTATTTTATATATTCTCTGTTTTGCTCGACATGAAATCGAGATTTCTTGGTTTTGTGTGTTTCTTCAAACTTACGGTACACACGAACCCTACTGTTATCCTATTAACAATGTGCTATTTAATAGGGTGAGAGTAGCAACACTCTTTTACGCTTTTATATCTCAGTCACGAGAGTAGTGCGATAACTACGTATGGAGTCCCTTTTACAAGCTATTTTGTAATAACTCAAAATCGTTTAGACTCTCTGAACACCTCCACTATAATATTCTCTATTACAGTAGAATCCGTTGCTGATTGCCGATTTAGTCCATTAAGGACATGATACTTAGGGTTTCCCCATATACCCAAATAACCTCCATTTCTGGATTTGACTTTTCTTGTTGTTACCAACATCCTTTCGGAATACATTCACGTTCGCCATTTCTAGCCACGTTGTAGTGTGTTATTTTATATATACGGTATATTTTATTTCTTCCCAGCACTGTGAGATAGCAACTCACAATTACGATTTATTTTGAAACATCTATAGGTTGACTAGACCTAATCTTCCCAACTCTTGATTGTTGTCTTGAGTTAGGTGGGCATATTCAAAACAATAACAATGATTTGAAATATTACGCACTCACGTAACATTTACCGATGTTTTTAAAGGATAATGCTGCGGAAATTGCAGTTGCAATAGCAGGTATTGCATTACCACTTTTTACAATTCCATCTAAAATATCAATTAGCTTACCACCTGCATCAATTGCACCTTTAAGAAAATCGGAATTTAAAGTATCATTCGCAAGCTCTTCAAGCTTTGCCTTGGCTAAGTCTACAGAAGCCTGGATTGATTTACTATATTCTTCATTTTCCTTACGAGCTGAACCTTCAGCATTGGTTGCTTCTTCGTAAGCCTTCTTTAAAATTTCGGGCTGCGAGAGAGCGGCTGCAAGAGCGTTGCTCTGGTTTTTACCAGCTAATTTTTCCAACAGTGCAGCACGATCAATATCTTTAAGACTTGACCACTTATCTGCAATTCCACTGACAATTGTATATATATCCTTAAATGTTTTACCATCTGATTCAAGAATATCTACACCTGTCATACCTTTTACTAAGGCTTGTAATTTTGATGTGGACTCAACCATACCATCGGTATCTTCACCAGCTTCTTCTAATTCTGTTTTTGCACCACGAATCCTGGCACTAACTGTTTTCCACATATTTCCTACTTTTTCAGGATCTTGGAGTACACTATTTGTTGCAGTAACAAGTGCTACGGATTTTTCAAGAGATGTATTTGCAGCATTAAATGAAGCGGCAGAACGCTGAAGGGCTTCACCTATGCCTCCGCTTGATATAGCTTCGTTATTACTTCACATCTGTTACTTTCGGTTGTAAACCTACTGACCATATTTCTATGGCGCATAGTCATTTCTGGCTATGTCTCACGTTTCGCTGTTAGATTATTTCGTGAGGTCAGACTGTATATTCATCCTCTTTCTTCTAAAAATAGTAGAGTAGGAGAGTAACTTCGGAATATATATTACTATATACTCCACCGCAGTCGTTAAGGATTTTGCAATATTATTTTATGGATTGGGGATTATCCTACTTTCTTTTTAATTAAATGCCTGTATTCATTAACAGATATATTTTGATAAGGGATAATAATATCTTCCTTAATAGATAAAGTGTCGTTTTCTAATTGCCAATTGAAAGAATGATAATTTTCAAGAATTTTACCATTTTGTATATATTTATCAATTAATTTAATACAAAGATTTGGATTATTATTTATATCTGTTTCCCACAAATATAAAATAGGAATTTTATAATGATTTATAATATAAGAATATTTTATTTTATCTCTATGTAGTTGTTTTTGTTGCATCTCATTCATAAAATATTTTTCTTCATTATAACGTAATGGAGAAACGTGCCAATAATCACCCATTACTTCAATGATACCATTATATGTAGGAAGATAATTATCAACAGCATAATAATCAAACACTTTTTCTCTTTCATATTTAATATTTAAGATATCTAGCATAGAATTGATTTTTAATTGAATTCCTGTTTCTAGTCTATTATCATTTTTTAACCGTTCTAATAATTTTGTTCTTGAATGTTCTTTTTGTTCATCTGAAAATTTATAATTATACATTGCTCCATTTTCGCCTACATAATATTTCTTACGAAATTCCCAATAACATTCTTGTGAGCAAAAGTTATGATTGTCACCTTTTGAATTTACTTTGTTATAATCATATGGAATAATTTCCATTTCTTTTCCGCAATTCGTACATAATACTTTTATTCTATTGTATTGTTTATTATTTTTACCTTTTCCTATTATAATTTTCTTATGTTTCCAATAACATTCTCTTGAACAATAATTATGTGAATTAATTTTATTTGTACTTAAAAAATCTTCTATTTGTCTTCCACAATAATCACAATTAGACAAGATTCTCATTTTTCTATTACCAATTTTTAATCTACGAAAAAGCTCCATTGAATCATCTAAATCAATATTTAAATATTTTGCCAAATCGTTTATATAAGCAGATTTATTATAAAGAATAAATTCAAGTGCTTTATGTATTTGGTCTTGAGTAAATCCTTCTATAAACGGAACACCATTATGCCTCTTTATCCAATCACATACACAACATCTTCCGGTTAGATTTTTAAAAATATTTTTGCACGAAAAGTATTCTTTATGTAAAATCTTACCACAATCATTACACATTATTTTTATATCATTGTCTAATTTTATATAATCTTCTTTTGTCATAATAACATCTCCTTATTATTAGTTATTCTCTGTTTTTCTTTCTCATATAAAAATAAAAATCAAGTGCCTCATCTAATTTACTTGATTTCGAAAATAACCAATATTCATTTTTGTCAAATCCACATTCTCGATCGAACCCAAGAGAATATAGATACTTTGCTAATCGTTTATTTTTAATTTTAATTTTTTCCATTCATTCATATATCCCCATATATGAAAAATAATATTGCAATCTTTCCTAGGTCTTATCCTTCTCAGGACTTTAACCTATATAGTTACTATCAATATGCATGTGAATGCATAAAGCTATTACATTACTGTAATAGGAGGCAAGTAAGTCTACCTCATTAAATACATCTACAATGTGTTCTGCTTGGTCAGCTTCAAGCTTAAAACCTTTTAAAGTTGAAATAAGTGACTCGTTGGCTGTATTAATATCAATTCCGTCACCAACATTCTTATATAACTGAGAAACTTCAGCTAATTGTTTAGCATCTGGAATACTATATCCATTTTTCGACCAATCCGCAGTGGCTGCAATTGTATCAGAAATTGTACCTCTGACTTCCTTTGCAATATCTGCATAACTGTCAAAATCAGCATAAATCTGTTTTGATGACTGTTCAGATACTTTTGCAAGTTCTGTAATCTGTGTGTTCAACTCAGTCACAGTAGACGCAGCTTGCTTGATTACATTAATAACATCATAAACACCAAACATACCTGCCATTTGAGCAGCAATCTGATGGAATCCACTGTTCTTTAATGTATCAAAGAAACTTCTTCCAGCACGACCAGCTTCAACTTCTGCATTATAAATATTCATGATCTCGCCATGAATTCTATCTAAACTCATGCTAGGATTACCACTTTCGATTTCTTTGTAATAAGCCTTAATTTTAGCCTTCGCCTCAGAAGACATTCTACTGTTTTCATTGAGAAGTTTATGAATCTTGTCTAATTCCTTCTGACCTGAAACAAAGTTATATCCTTTTTCAGCAGCCGACATATTTGTAACAGTAGCGATAGTATCTTTGATTTTCTTTTCATAGTTGCCTAATTTGTTGATATCTTCGCTTGTTACCAAACTAACATCTTTGCCTTTTAATTCATTGAGCAAATCTTCATACTCTTTAACAGCATTCTTAACAGCTTGTACATTTTCCAAATATGCATTGCTTGTCCAACCACCATCATTAAATCTACTAATGGTTGTTTTGTATTTATCAATCTTACCATTATAAGAATCTAACCGTTTATCATATTTATTAAGGTTTACATTGACATTCTGTTCTTTTTGAGCATTTGCAAGTTTTTCAGATTCATCAGTTACTTCTTTAATATTACTTTTGACACTTTTTAACGCAACGCTTGTCTTTTCAGCAGAATTAGACGCAGACTTGCCAAAGTTATCAATTGCATCTTGTACGGATTTAAAGGTCTGAGTGACAGAAGCACCTGTATTTTCAACATCTGTCAACTTTTTAGTGATGGTTACAAATTCACTACTATCAACCTTGATAGAATACTCATCACCAAGATTTAAACTATTCTTGATTTTCTGCGCCTTGTCTAATGTTTCTTGATATGTAAGAGCAGGAGATGTTTCACGACCAAAATTCTCTAATGCTGTTTCTAATTTGTCTACACCATTTGTTACAGTCTTAAAACGCTGTTCAAAAATATTACCATCAGCATCGACTTTTGCGGAAAATGATTTCCATGCGCCATCAGCATCTTTTATTTTTGCACTTACCTTTACAAGACCATTAACAAGTTCTGTGTTTACAGTTTCACCAAGAATTGTATATCCAGAATTTGATAATTTTTCATTAATTCTATTAGGAGAGTAATTTAAGAAATCTTCTTCTGATATTTTTCTTCGTTTTGCGTATCTATCCTTTTTAGGGGGACTAGGTGGGTTTGTATTTCCAGATGAAATATTCGATTCAACCTGACCAGAAGAGAGATTAGTCTTCATATCTGTAAGCTCGTTATTAAGTTCTTTTACAGATTCTTTAGTCTTTTCTACATCATTTCTAACATTTTCTAAACCTTCTGAATCAATTCCAGAAATTTTTTCCTTAACTTCACTAAGTTCTGTTTTAACTTCTGCAATATCTGATTTTAATTCTTCAATCTGAGAATCATTAGAAGTAGAGGAAGTAGAAGAATTGTTTAAAGCATCATTGGTTTTTTCTGCCTGCGACTCAGTCTCTTTTAATTCTTCCTGTAACTTGTTCTGCTGAGATATAGCATTATCATTAGTAGCACCATTTCTAGCATTATCAAGACGTTCCTGTAATGAGATTAATTCTTCTAATTGTTTCTTTTCATCTGCCAATAAACTATCACTAGCACCATTAGATTCTAAACTCTTAATAAGTCTTTTTTGAGCTTCAATTTGTTCTTTAAAATCAAAGTTATTAATGGCATCAGAATTTTTATTAATATAGCTTAAAATGCTTTTAAGTTCGTTAAGTTTTGAAAAATCTTCTTTTGCTCCAAAAGACCCTGTCATATCAGAAAAATCACTTTTATATTTTAAAATGTCAGCAGCAATCTCTCTAAGATTTCTTTTTGTTCCGTCTACATCAAATAAAGATATACCGTTTCCATTATATAAAGCGTCTGTAATATTTCCAAATAATCCATTATATATATCTTCTGAATTTTTTCCTAAATCACTTGCAAGACTTTCTTCAATCCAACTTCTTAACTCAGATTTATTTTTTGCACCCGAACCTTTGACACCACCAGCTTCGGACATTAATTTGTCCATAATTTTTTCTGCTTTTGCTTGAAGAGTAACATATTCTTCAAGTTCTGCATTAGTCAATTTATACTGATTGTTTAATTCACCAAGTCTATCATCAATTAATTTATATTCTTCGGCATAACTCTTTCCATCTAAACTAGAAATAGAAGAATTAGAAGAGATTCTGTTTGCTAAATTCTGAATAGATTCTAATGAAGACTTTAAATTATTTATTTCCGATTCTAATGTGCTAACTGCATTTTTATCTTCTGCCAAAATTAAAGCAAGAGAAGAATTTAAATTTTGTTTTTTTGTAGACAAATCATCCTGAATTGCTTCATCACGAGTCTTATATAAGCCAGTCCAATCATAATTATCTTTATTACCATAGGTTGACTTATTAACGTCCTTTATCTTAGACAATAAACTCATTAGCTTCTGTACGGAGTTAATGCTTTGATTTATCTGTTTTTGTCCAAATAAATCACCACTAGAAGTTTTTCTCTTAAGTTCATCAACCTTACCAGAAACACCGTCTATTCCATCTTCTATTTTGCCGACAGCAGAAGTAGTAGGAGTAGAATCAATAAATGATTTTCCTTTGCCAATATTGAAAATATCAGTAAGTTTTTTGTCAATTTGACTAAGCATATCTAATGCATTATCATTGATTGATAAGTCAATAGGATTCTGTCCTGCCTTTTTCTGTAATGCTTTGAATCTAGCTTCAATTTCCTTGTCGTCAAAATTTACATTTTTGAAATCAAGAACTACTTTATCTGCCATTTTCTGAGCATTTGTAAACTGTTTTAACAACGATTGCTCAATAGTCGCATCATCAATTTTTATGGCAAGTTTTAATTCTTCAATCATTTAACTTCTCCTTCCTATATTTCATATTTCTTTCTAAAATCTTTTACTGTATATTTGTAAAAATTAACCATTTCGTTATATACATTGAAATTGGCTGGTACGCCATATCCACCATGCCAATCACCACCATGCCAAGTTCCTAATGGATTAAAAAAGAATTTGCTTACATAATCTTCACCAGAAATTTTTGATTTTTTACCATAATCATCCATACTTTCACCAGATATTTCAATTCCACTAATCACACTTGAATTAGTAGATTTAAAATATGGAATATATGAATTTCTTAAATTATTTGTTCTTTCATAATGTGGAGGATTCGTCTGATATGGCTCTCCATAATACCAATCAAGAACACTTTTATAATGTTCAGTCATTTTATCTTCAAATTCTTTTGCTATCTTTTCAGCTTGTTTTTGTGCAATAGCATGTAGTTGTTTCTTTAACTCTGGGCTTATCTTTGCCAATTTCATCACCTCCAAAATTTTCACTATAATTTCACTATTTATTCATTAAAATAGGAGAGCAGTATAACCACTCTCCATAAGAAAAACCCTATACGCTTTGACACGCATAGAGCCTAATATTTAATCGTCATGTATTATTCCATATATTAATCCTACAACTCCAAACACAAAATAATAATGAGCCGTAGTTAATACAAAAGGAACAATCGGTTGTAGAACTTCTATACAGATATTATCTACATTGAATAATGTAAGAATCCATCCACATAGAAGTCCGTATAATATTCCACTTATCATATAAATCCTCCAAAAGAAATTTGAAATTCCTGCTTTACAAATATCTTCTTGGGACAGACTGTTCGTTGTTATTTTCATCAGGAACGCACAAGCCTGTAATTTCTACAACCCCATCTTCTCCAATCTCCACTTTAGTAAAAACAACATCTTTAAATTTTTCTTTTTCTGATTTATCTAATCTTTTATAAATATCTTCTGGAGAAATCGCAAATTTTACTTTATGCATTTATTCTACACCTCTTTAAATCCACCATTTTTAGCAAACTCAACAACCTTATCTAAATCTTCCTTTGGAATTTCATCAAGTTTCTTACTTACAACATCAGCAAGTGGTGTGAGAGTAGCATTTGCCAAATCAGAGATTCTATCAATCTGTTTGCTAATAAACGCTTGAGTAGTTGTCTCATTGAACTGAGTGTCAGACTGTTTCATTGTTAAGATGGTCTTGAACTCACTTAATTCACTCATAGGGATAAGCGGATCAGCCTTATCAGAGCCAATCATTAAAATATCAAGTAAACCAGATGACTTAAGTGCGTCATATCCATTAATGAAGCCTTTATCTTCCTCATCAATTTTAAGGTCGGTATATAACTCAATTACAGCACGACAAAACTGTATATACTGAGCGACAGAATTTACTCTGATTTTATCTGTTTTACGATATTTTGTTTTACCATTATCATCATAAGCTTCCTGCTTAAATGTTGTTTTATCTACGATTAACTGTGCGTAGGCATCTTTCTTAATGATTGAAATGTATGGGGTAATTTTGATTTTCTCTTTAACAAATCTATCCTTTAACTGCTGATTTGCCATGTTATTATATCTCTCTACAAATTCTAAAAGTCTCATATTCCTTTTTCTCCTTTAATCTAAAATATTTATTGTTATTTCTGTACGTGGATTTTCCTTGTCCACAAAACATTCAAGTGTTAGTTTTGTTAAATGTTTGCAATCATCGTCTATAATTAAACCACTATCTGCAAAACCGTCTAAAATAAATTTTGGGCAAGTTGCATCGCAATCGTGTCTTCTATTTGTGTCATAATATGTAACAAATTTCATTTCACATTTCTCAATGTGTAGGTTAGAATAACCTTGACTTTCTACAATATATTTCGTAAAGTCTTTCCATTTCTGCTTTAGTGCGTTCATCATAGGACGCTTCATAATCATCCATTGATTCATAAGTGGATGTCTTGGTTTATCTATAGGTTTCTTACTTGCTCGTGGATGTTGCTTAAAATAATATTTTTCATATTCTTCAAGTGTTGAATTATCAATCACTAATTTTATATTCTCCGTTTTCCTTTCACTCCTTTACATAACAAAAGAGTGACCTCCGAAGAAATCACTCTTTCAAATTCATTTTTATATGTACCTAATTAATTGCCATAAGATATAATTCCCATTTGGCATTAGGGTACTTATTAACTTGTTCGCACACAATCTTATGAACGTCTTCCATAGTTCCAACATTAACGTCAATATGAATAACCTTGCCACCAGTAATACCCATTTCTTCACATATCAAATTAAAATAAACTCCCATATAAAAATCCTCCTATCTTTTAATGCAAAATAATTCATACAAATCTACTTGTAATGCATGAGATAGGTTTATTGCATGAGATAATAAAATATCAGAAGTATATCCGTTTTCTAAATTGGAAATAGCTGTTGCAGACATTCCACTGCGTTTCGATAACTCTGATATAGACATATTATGTTTGTACCTGTATTCGCCAATTTTGTTCCTCATGTATTGTAGTATGTTACAATTATTTCTGTTTATACATATAATACAGAGGAAACTCGCAAGTTAACTTGATGACTTTTATGGTATTATGAAATGATGTTTAAAATTTTCCATTTCTTAAGCATTCTTGATATTTTTCAGAGATAAACTTTATGCTTTCTTCGGCTTGTCCATTTTCCATATTATGATCACTTAATAACTTTTCATAATTTTTGTAAGTTTTAAAAACATTATTAAAAGCTTCTCTATTTTGTTTTTGTCCGTTAGATAAAGAAGAACAGAAGTCTAAGATATATTTACGTTTTCTTTCCAAATTATTATCCAGTAATTCAGACTCAATGTTCTCAATACCTTTTGACATTTTTGTTATTTCTTTATATTGCCAATTGTCATGCTTTTCTAACTTAGAAATTCTATCTTCAATCGTTTCTTTATCTTCTTCATATCCAAATTTAATTCTCAATCCCGTTTTAACTTTTTTTAATAAAAACACAATCTTATCAATACTTAAAATTAAAACAAAAAAACCAATTATTAAAGTAGGATAATCTAAATTAAATAGTTCTTTTATTGCATCCATTCATACTAATCCCTACTTTCTTTAATCTTCTTTAATATCTCTTCAATGTCTTCGGCAACCAATTCACCATTTTTAATTGAATCAGTAATATTCTGAGCTATCTGACTAGCAGAACTAATGTTCAAATTCTTGTATGTACTGTATAATGTCATTACAATTAAGAATATAATTGACACGATTTCTGATACTTCATCATTTGTAATAGGAATTGTGTTAATTCCAAATATTTGTAATACTGCATTAATTAATGCTATAACTAAAATTACAATTCTTGTAATTGCGTCAGGAGTAATTCCTTTTATATTAAACTTTTTCATTTTTAAATCCTCCTTTATTTATTTAGCCACGACCAATCTATTAATTGCCCACAGTTAAGACAAATTGTATCTTTTGGTGTTATTTCCGCTCTACATCTCTCACACATTGTATATCCACCATCTATCTCAATATATGGCTCTAATGGAGTAGAAGTAGGAGTAATGCTTAATTCATTTTTATTCAATTATTCTTCCCCAACCTTTGTTTCCCATACAAATACAACACTTTTATTCCTTTCCCGAAATAATATCTAAAAGTTGACCTTTTGATAAGCTTGAATTTAAATTACAGTATTTAGTTGTCTTAATGTTTTCACACATTTTTTTAATGTATTGTAAAATTTATTTAGTTCAGAAATTTCTTCGTTTCCATTCAATGTAATTCTAATACAATTATTTATATCTTCTTTATTTATTCCTATTGCTAACAAAGTAGAAGAAGGAGTTAAATCTCCACTTGTGCAAGCACTTCCAGTTGATACTTGATATCCATTCATATCTAATAAAGTCATCAGTGATTCGCCAGGAACGTCTTTAAAACATATATATAAATTATATGAAAGTCTATATTGTAATTCTGAACCAACTAAATAGCAATCTGGTATATTCTTAATAATATAATTATAAATATAATCTCTATTATACGATGTAATAGAAGAATAATCATAGTTTTGAACTGCTTTACCTAATGCCCCAATACCAAGTACGTTTTCTGTTCCTGAAAATAACCCCTGTTCTTGTGAACCATATATAAGAGGTTCAAGTTTTATGGATGCTTTCTTATAAAGAACACCAGTACCCTTCAATGCTCCAAGCTTATGTGCAGAAAAACCAATTCCGTCTATATTTAAATCTTTTACATTGACTGGAATTTGACTTATTGATCCTGTACAATCTACATAAACAATCGCATTATAAAAATGACATACGTCTATTATTTGCTTTACATCTTGAATTGTTCCAATTTCTGATGATGCATATTCTATAACTACAAGTTTCTTCATATTATTCATAATCAAGCATTCTTTAAGGTCTTGAATATCTATTTTACCTGTACAATTAACTTTAAGTGGACATTTATATTTAAGTGATTCTACACACTTTAATACTGATTTATGAGAAGTAGGAGAGTATAAAACCATACATTTATTTCTCTGAGTATAACCTTTTATAAATAGTGTATTACTAGCCGAACCACCAGAGGTAAAGATAATATTTTTTGAATCAGCATTGATAAATCTTGCAACATTATTTCGTGCATTATTAATTATTTGTTTAGTTGCGACACCAGACTGATATAATGATGATGGATTTTGATAAATATCTAATAAAGAGACAACAAAATCTTTAACTTCTTGTTTTAACGGGGTAGTAGCCGCATTATCCAAATACATAAAACAATCACCACCTAATCCAATTCATAATTACACCATTTTTTATATACTTCGGATGTATCTTCTTTTAAAAACACCATTGCCAAAATTGCATTATCCGTTTTATCATCTATGCTTGTATAAATATCTATTGGATACACATTATTTTTGATATACAATAATTGTTGTTTGGGATTTACAATTCTAACAACCTCATGTGGCAAATAATCTCTCGATTTTTTTAAATTTGTTTCTACCATAATTTCCTTTCATTCCATCTATAATTCGTAAAAAATAGGGAACTAAACTACTTATTGAATAGTAATTTGTTCCCCACTATAAATTTTCTAAATCACTATTCAATATCACCATCGTCTTTAATCTTTTTGACTTTGGATTTTCTATAATACTTATTTGTTGAAATATCTGCATTCTCGTCTGAAATAGCAGATTTATTTCCTTTAATAACATCTTCAACTTCTTTAACTGGTGTTATATTTTCATTAATTTTTATAATTGCTTTTTGATAACTTTCACCAAAGTTGGAAATCTGTGACAAATCTAATTTATTTAACTGTGTTTTTGCTTCGTCTGCTGAGATCTTATTATTTTCATAATCAGAAGTAACAGCATAGATATCTTTACAATTTTCAGAGCAATATGCGAAATACCATGTAGGTTTATTTCGATCTTCTGGTCTGCATTGAGGACAGAAAAGATGCTCACGCCTGCACACACAGCAAGTTCTCAAACCTCTTTTATTCATTTATTCATCTCCTTAAATATAATAAGAGGGCAGTATATAACCGCCCTCAATATTACTTATCAGATTAGGCTTCTTCTTCCTCATCAACGAAGTAGATCTCAACCATTTCCTGACTTACAGAACATGTGTCTGTAAGGATTGCACCCTTATAATCCATAGTCTGAGAATCGCCACCCTGAAGAGCAAGAGATACTTCTGGACTTGGAATAAATGATGGAATATGAATAACAACTGCACGATAACCACCATTAATATTACACTTGTCAACAGCCAAAGCCTTGAAATATAATTCATGTGCTTTCGGATACTTATCACCAGAAATAACAACCTTTGCACCGCTCTTAACATTCTTCTTGAATTTAACAAGATACTGTACTTCTTCTGTATCTATTGGTGGTGTAAGAACATTTTCTGCCACTTTAAATTCAGTTGCAGAAGCGTCAGCACCCTTTGTATAAGCTTTACCAAGAGAACCATTGGTTGAAAGAGCGTTAACAACAAAAGAATCCTCTACTGCATCTGTAATATCAAGAGTTTCACCAGCCTTTACAATCTTAAAGATTGGCATAACAATCGCTTTTTCTTCTGAAGCCATTTCTGCATCTGTTGCAGATACAATTTCAGTAATAGCAAGATTCATAAAAACATTAGTAGCTGTGATTTCACCTGTCTTACCAGAATATTTTCTGTATACTAAATTACCATCTTTGTCTTTAACGTCTGTTGAATCTGCTGTAATATCAATAGTAGCTTCCTGTAACTGTGTTAAAGCATAAAGAGCCTTATCAGCCAAAGCACCATAACCGAACTGTAAACGATCAATAATTACGTCACCTAATTTAAATGCCATAATTTAAATCCTCCTTATTTTCATTTTTTGTATTAAAAAAGAGCGATATGAATCGCTCAAGTTACTAAATTTATGTATGTAGTTCACGCATAAAATTAAATTGTTCTTTTGGAACTTTAGACATATCACACATACCCGAATACATTCCACCCATTAAAGCACGAGTAGATTCATATATCTGTAATCTCTGTACAGAATCCATAAATTCATATATTCCGACTTCTCTAAGTTCCTGTAGTTTATATTTAAAACCAGGATGATTTATACAAGCTGATATAAGTGGCAGAAGAGTAGAAGTATTTTTCTCATCTCTTTGTGCCGTATTCATTTTATCTTCATCTATCATCCATTGTTTTGTTGTCTTTCCCTTTGCTTTTTCTATTTTTGGATGGATATTAAGTAAAGTTCTGATATATTCAGCTATTTCCATGTATTCAAATTCTTTTAAAATAAAATCATTTTCAGAATCATATAAACATAACTGAGGTTTATCAGAATCTTTTTCTTGAAACTGCATTAGCTGCATATGCTCAATTCTATAATCTGGGAATAACAATCGAATTGCAGAATTATCAGTATTTGTCATGCTTTTCAACATACCAAATACTTCAATATCTTTTACTTTGCACCAATCTATTCGTTGTGGTAAATCCCATAACATTACACGAATAGAAGTAGAATTATATAGAAAAGGTGAAAGACCTGAATAAAATTTTGATTCACCCATATTGAGAATATCACCTATTGTCGGCTGTACAATACGGATACCTTTAACAAAGTAATCTTCTCTAAAATACATTTTAAGCGGATCAAATTTATATTCTTGTGCGTTTTCTTTTTTCTTTTGGGCTTCAGCTATGACGGCAGCTTGAAGTCCATCTAACATATCAGTATTTTGCTGTGCCATAATATCACCGCCTTAACTGATGGTTATTTATACTCGTTATGCCATCTGTTGTTTTATGAATTCCATTAGTATCAACAACTTGGAATACAAGAGTGCGAACAAGATAATTATTATCTGTCGTAGATTCCTTTGATGAGATAAGATGTGTTTGCATTCCAAATATATTAGACCAATTAAATCGCTCTCTTATAATAGAAGCAATAAGGTCGTGCCTTGGGATACCTGTTAATTTATCATTTCTGTCATTGCCATGAACAAAAATAGTAAATGTAACATTCGTATACTTTAATGTATCCTGATAGCGAGGCATTTCATCAAAAGATACTTGATAACAGATATAATGTTTTACCTCAGTCTGAGTATCAGGAATAAACAAATAAGGACGGATGTTGGATGTTCCACCAAAATATCTATCCCATTCGCCAAGAGGTTCGTATTCCTTTGTTTCTTCGTTCCATTCCCAGTTGATATTACCATCATCATCGAAAAGTTCAGATTCTAATGACTTTTCGTTGAGTGCATATAAAAGACATGGATTAAGCATAAGTGCCTTTTCTATCTTTTTCTTATACTGAATATTTTCATCGTCAGGAGTTGTCTTATACGCACGAAGTTTGTTTAACAAATCATTCTTTGTGGTTAATTTTTCTGCCATAAAACACCTCCTATTCAGTTAATTCTAACGACAAAATTTCAGATTCGATTGTCAAGTCATCCTTAACAATTTCACACTTAATCGACAGTATTTTACCGATAGTAGAAGCATCACTTGGAAACTTCAATTTCTTTTGGTTGAACTCTGTACCATCTCGCCATGTGACTTTATCAGTCCAATCTTCATCATCTATACCGCAAGTCCATGTGATAGTAGCATCTGAATATTCAGTTGTAATATCTTCATTGGAATCATTGTAGAGATTTACTGTAAGATTTTTATAAGAGCCACCAACTTTGATAGTTGACGTGGATGCTGAAATTCTTGCTGTAATGGAAGATGGGGGAGTGGTTGGAGTAGATGGATCTGTTGGGGCAATTTCTGAATCGAAATATGAAGCCCACATACCAATAATATTACCATTTTTATCTTTCTCAATATAATCTCTATGTTGGTCAAAGAAATCTTGATATAAAGTTAATTTTTGAACACCAAGTGGTTGAGCGTTTTCAACCTTACTGATCTGCCAAGCTATTGCATTGTCAGTAAAAGAACTAACAAGCACACGCATATTCTTTGATGATTCGTTTGTATACCAAATCTTCTCAGTTATTGGATTTAATGGTAGCCATACTTTATCTTGGTTTTCCTGCGAAGTAAATCGTAGGTCAGTCCAAAGTCCAGAATTATAACTAGACTGCATTTTTAAAACAGACCACATTCTACGCTTGATTTTTTCTGTTCCGTTATTCTCAATCCACATCAATTCATAATTGCATTTAAGAATTAAATACTTTGGGAATTGATTTGCTGGTTCAGTACGAAGAATCATCCATTTCTCATAGATATTTTCATCATTTGGAATATCAATGAATAAGCCGATAAAATTATCATTATGATATTTTTTACGATAATCAGTTTCAAAATAGTAGAGTTCGTCACCTTCAGAAAAATGTGTTTTCTGTGTTGGTTTAAACTGAACGTAATATTCCACTTGGTCTTTATCCATAGACTGATATGACTTAACAATAAACTTTGCATCTATGCGTGTTTTGGTTGTATTTTCATATGTCATTCCTTCTGCTAATCGTGGCTGATCATCGTGGTAAAAATCATAAATATAACAGACTTTACTTTGGATATCATTATCCCAAGTCCATTCCATGAGATCGTCAGACTGTTCCTTATATATCTGTCCAATTGTTTTCGCACCATTATTTTTGGCACTAGCGATACGTCTCGCTGTCTCCAAACTCGGCATCGTTAGCACCTCCCTCAAACATCTGCTTTATATATCCGTGAGAATCTAAGATTGCCCTACGGAATTTTTTGTAACTAAAATGGTCGCTCTTGAAATTATCCATAGCACCTTGTAAAGTCGCCATAAGAGTTACCATAAGTCCGTTATCATTAAATAAGGTTTTTGTACCACCTAATTTAAACATAACATTCTCAAAGAAGACGAGAAATGCTTCGTCATCTTCAAATATTTTCTCTTCAATTGTTTTGTCTTTATAGAGCAGTAGCTTGTGAATGTCGCCATGCATTGCACGAACTGCTTCATTGATTTGCTTGTCTGTGAAGTCACCATATATGTATTGCATATTAGGACTCCATGTTAATATAGGAATTGTACATATATCCGTAATCACGAATACGTTTATTTAATTCAGTTTTCATGGAATCCAAACGATCAATCATATTTTTATGATTGTCAAGTAGCTTCTTTTCTTCCTTGCCGCCTATCATTACTGATGTGTGCATAATAGAATCAACCTGTGGCTGTAACCACTCAATCGTCATTCCAAGTACAAGAATTCCTGCGACAAAATTCATATCAGCCGTTTCGTCTACTGAATTATTCAGCGTAAAATCTAACTGTTGAATTTCATCATCGAGTGTGAGAGAAGAGAATAGTCTACGCACCCTTGGATTAGCAATTACATTGTTTAATCGCTCTGTATATATCTCAAGCAAATCGTTTTCGTCAAGAGAGAGTTCTTTCGGATCTGAAATTCGTCCTCTTGTTCTTGAAAAAATTGTTTCATATGGAAGTAACATTGTGTACCTCCTTTAATTATTCCTGAACTAATGTAAGCAACATATTAGTGCCGAAAATTTCATCAAGAGCTTTAATTCTCTGTACACTGTCAAGAACATGTGAATCAATCATAGTAGCAGCAATACCTTTAATAGATTCCTTTGCGCCAATAGGGAGATTAGCAATTTCTGCTTTCATCTGTGAAATTGGAAGTAAAAGAATCTGATTAAGATCACTTGTATCATACATTGAATCATAAAAATCTTTTACAGACTTGTTCTGATTAATAAAATCTTCATCCTCAATAATAATTCTTGGAGAGTAAATATTTGCATTAGCACGAGTTCTAACAAGATAAATTAAATCTCTATATTCAACATCTTCAACATCTCCGCAATCTGCCCAACTATAAAGAATATGTGAACGACTTCCTTCAATATAAAGCCCACCACTTACGATTGAACGACAAGGAATTGTGTCTTCTGGATTAAACTTTATTTCCTCTACAACAACCTCATTTACAACGGGTTCATTGACTGTTTTTGACTCATTTGTTTCTTTTACATCGGTTTCTTTATTAGCTACATCCTTTTTGGACGAAGTAGTTGTTTTCTTAGTATATGGCATTCCTTTTATTCCTTTCTAACAAAAGAGAGCAGTTTCACCTGCTCTCTAAAGTATTTTTATTACTCTAATGTCCACTCACCGTGATATCTTGTCATAAGAGTACCAACACCCATGCGTCTCTGTACTTCGTAAGACTGCATATCATCCTGAGTTGCACCCTTCTCATTCACTTCAAGTTCTGTCTCTCCATAATCAACAAACTTGATGAACTTGTCGTCAACTGCTGGCATGATATAGAGTTTCTTGTTATCAACAATAGGAGTAGCGAGTGTCTTATCAGTAAACTTCTGTGGAATTTCCATAAGAGGTGTTCCTTCATATCCACCAATTATACCTGTATTAGCAACAGACTCTTTAATTGAGTTAGCTGGATCAGCCCAATCAACCTTTGTAAGAGCATTAAGAGCCTTTAATGCTGTCTTAGTACCCATAATAACAACACCACTCTCGTTAGCAGCTCCGACCTTTTCGATAATTGCATCGAACTGAGCCTTTGTGGCAGCTGCTAAAGCACCAGTACCCTTAAGAGTAGCAGGAACAGGAATAAGGTTTACACCATTTGCAAACTGTGCGGAAATAAGTGTCTGTACCTTCTGAACGTATGCTTTAACAACAGTGTCAACGAATGAACCCCAATCCTTTCTACCTGTAAGGAAGAGGCGAATATCTCCACCAACCTTGATACCATAATTAGCAGTATCTACATGGTAAGACTGACCAGAACCAAGTCTCTGCATAGACAAATCATGATGATCACCAGATACCTTACTTACAGTAAGAATAACTTCGTCATCAGCCCAGAACTCATTTCTATCTCCGTCCTTCATATTCTTAGACTCAACCCATGTATTGAAGAATTCGTTCTCAGAAAGACCATGAGCAATCTGTGTATCAATAATTTCTTCAACAACCTCGAAGAACTGTGTTCCTTTCTCAGAGTTTAAAGCTCTCTTAATCTGCTTGTTTGTAGAATCCTTTGTAAGACCAAGGAACTCAAAACAAGCCTTTCTAATTGTGTCACTAGCTTCAGCCTTAGATACCACACGATTAGCTTCAGCATCATAAATCTCACGACCTGCACCGAGGTCAAACATTAAATTTTTTACACTTGTATCTAACATTTATCTAATTCTCCTTTCTCTAAAATTACTCACCCTTTTTAGCGAGCTGTTTTGCGGCAGTTACGCCAGTAATAACCTTGAGTTCAACTTCGTCCTTTGCTGCAACAGCAGTAGCAAATCCATCTGCTGAAATCTCAACAACGTCACCAACTGCAAGTTCATAAGCTCTAACTACCTGAGTAGGAGCATTTGTATAGTTACTTTCCTTCTTAAACTCATTTGAGTATGTTTCCTCAATCATTGGAACCTGGTATACAAATAAGGCATCGCCTGGATCAGTAACTTCAACGTAATAATTTCCGTTAGCTGCTACACCAACAACCTTTCCTGCGAACTTAGTAGGAGCTACAGCCTTGTAAAGATCCAACTCAATAAAATCGCCCTTACCAACGAACCAACCATTGTCCACGAATTTCTCAGCAGCTTCAGCTAACTGAATGTTATAAATGTGCTTTCCACCATTAGAAGCAAGAACCTTGCTTGGGAAAGCTACTGCATGTTTTGCAATACTAACCTGAATCATGTTTTATCCTCCTTAAATTTTTGCATTAAAAAAGACACTCAAAATGAGTGCCAACAAATGTGTTTATATTTCATTTTTTATTTGCTAAAAAGATTTCCATAGCGGTTATTCTTCTTAGTTTTGTTTACATTAGCGAATACTTTCACGGTTGACTTTTTCTGGGTTTTATCAGTGGTAGCTGCAAAAGTCTTCATGTTAGAATCTGCATAGATAAGTTTTGCTTCCTTTTCTAAATCTTCGAGAGAGTAGTTATCCATATTTGTATACAGTTTCTCAAAATCCTTATTAATGAAATTTCCTTCTTCATCCTTTTCGGAAATAGAAGCGAAGTTTTCATTTGCAAGAATTTCCTCACGCTTTGCATGAAGTTCATTCTTTTCTACTGTCTCCTTAAACTCTTTGAGTGCAGCGTAGTTTGAACGCATAGACTGTAACTCTGCAAATTCACTATCTGTCAAAAGTTCACGATGTAAATTGTATCTTTCTCCATCAAAAGCTACATTATCACCGTCTTTTGTATAGTTCTGACCGAAGATTTTATCACCATTCCAGTTCTCATATGTAAAATGATCATCGTAAACAGCGTTGATAAAGTACCACTCATTATCAGCATCTTCATATTCAGATAAAAGCTGGTAAAGTGCATATCTTGTATCTTCATGACTGATTTCATATGTACGAACAATCTTTTCAAAAGTCTGACTTTCTCCTTCATCACCATCTGGATCAGAAGCTCCTTCGCCATCACCTTCTCCATCATTGGAAGGCTCACCAGATTCTCCACTACCTGAATTATCTCCTTCTGAATTGTCATCATCGAACATCTCAGCGAATTTTGCTTCAAGTTCCTCATCTGACATTTCCGTATAGTCGAATGTTACATCTTCAGCAGTCTTACCATATTTGGCAAGTAACTCTTCAAATTTTGTCATTTTGTTATTTGTTCCTCCTTCCTTTGATTTTTGATTTATATCAAAACTCTCAAGAATATTAGTTAATTTCTCTAAAGTTTCAACCAATTTGTTATCTGTGTTAAATGTTACTGTTTCCGTATTTACAGCGAAATCTTCAATTTTAAAATTACTTCCTGCCATACCAGGGGATACATCCTTTGACAGAAGAGTAAGACCTGATACATAAAAATCATCTAACTGCAAAGTTTTATTAGCAGTATTAAATGATAACTCCCTAATGCATAATTCCACCGAACAATCTACAGTTCCACGTCTATTAAGAATCTCAATTGCATCTTGACAATACTCATCGTATAAATAACCATATAAAACTGCACGATTTACGCCAGCGTCTTCATCATATTCAATAGTAGTCTTTGTGCCATCAATAACACCGATAGGCTGTTCCTCATATACAACTTTGTCGTTACCATCTTTGTCAGTAGTCACATAATAATCATGACTACCGAAATCTAATTCATTATCTGAATTGGTAGTGATATGTGCTAAAATTGGGCGAAAGTTTGCCGATGGGACATTTTCATTGAAAGATTCTTCGGAGATTTCCGATTTATTGAGATTGACATGATCGTGAAATGCACGACTGACAAATGGAGTAAGAGACTCTTTATGTTTATCTTCATCTTTGGAAGTTTTTTCAAAATTACCATTCATACGAACCATGAGTTCTTTACCGAAGTCATTACTACTGAAATGAGCAAAGTTATTTTTTAGACAAAACTCATAAAGCTCATCAATAGACATGATTCGTCTTTTCTTCTTTTTTGGCATTATTTAACCTATTCCTCCTTTCTTTGTTGATACCACTCAGATAGGAGAGTGGCTAAAATGTTAGCATATTGCTAAACTGGATTTTCTTCATATCTATATCATTTGAAAACTGCATCTTATCAGAATTCAAAAATACATAAATACCATTATTGTTCTGTATCTGCTGATACCCTTTATTAGATAGAAGAGTAGCAGTAGATTTATCCTGTGTACGAATAAATTTCTTGTTCATACTGATACCTCCTCGTTAATTTGCTTTATCTCTCTTGTCACGACTAGCTTCGCCTTCATCTGAAATTGCCGTATCCGATAATGTAGGTTTAACACCTTCGTTGTCACCAGTATTGGATGTTGTATGTGAACTTTGAACAGGAATAAAATTGAGATTTAGACATTCATTTTCTAAGAAATGTAAAGATAATGTCTCTCTTTCAGAGAAGCCATTTAGACTATTTACCAATAATTTTGGTGCAAGACCATAAGTGTTATCTTTAAGAATACTTTCTTTATAAGCATCCTTAGTATAAACCGACACTTCTATAAATTTAACAAAACTTGGATTATCAACATAATAAGAAATTATTCTATTTACAATTGCTTGTGTCTGTGGAAGTAACATAGAAATTGCAAATTCTGTATCAGCTCTGATAGCTGCGTTAAAAGCAGTTGAACCGCTAATAGAACTTGAATTAAGAATCTGAGCACCACCAGAAGTATTAAGAACTGTCTTTGTAGCATTTTCTACCTTATTTGTATCAGTAGCTTTATCTGAATCGAAACTAATCTGATTAATTTTTCCTGGTATGATAGCAGCAGAAGTATAGTCTGGTAATGCTTCATTGACCATTCTCTGCCAATAAGGTAATACTAATTCAGGATCTACTTTCCATTCATTGACATCATCAGCACCAGATAGTGTTTCAAGTTCCATCCAAATCATTTTATATATTTCTTGTTGATCAGCAATACTCTGAATATCTTCAAGGTCAAGCAAGTTTACCAAACTATTCAGCAACCCACTAAAAACTGGAACAATAGTTTCCCAATCTTCAGCATGAGCTTTTAAGCATACACCTTGTTCTCCAATTGGTTGCCATTTACTTTCGCCATTTTGTTGTGACTTATTGTACATTGATACAAAAGGTTCACCCCAAATATCTAACAGGTCTTTATTTCTTTTAAAATAATCCATATTCATAGTAAACGCAAAATCACCAGTACCTGTATAAACACCAGAAATTTTACAATAATCGGATGGAAGTGGAAGAATAAAGAATGGAGATTTAGAGTCTGATTCTGGATCAAAATAATAACATCCATAAAAAACATCTTCTCTAAAACATGTCATATAAGCTTTTAGAAACTCATATTGCAAGTTCATTTTATCAAGTGCCTTTAATGTATCATTATATGATTTAAGCACTGAATCTTTGTCGTTATCTTTGACCAAATTATGTTCTGGTATTACAGAACGTGCATCCAAACAAAACATATTTGCATTGTAAGCAATAAGCCTAAAATAAACCTGCGACCTATAGTATAAATATCTGGATAAGTTTCTGAGGTTGACTTCATTGGAAGTTATGTTTTGGAGATAACTTCTCAAATCTTCCTTATTAAAATTACTTATAGTCGTATAAGTAGTTGATTTTGATGTATCTCTAAAATTAGTAAACGCATCATTAGCAGCATCAAAGTTTTCTATTCGTCTTTTGTTCTTCTCATAAAAATCTCTCATTTCGGCTGCTGTTGGTTGTGTATTAGTTTTAGCAGGTGCATTAGCATCCACTTTCTTTGTTCTTGGCATTTTTGGTAATGCACCTCCTTTTAATTAAACATACTGAATCTGCGTCCTTGTCTTATAGGAAGCATATTCAATAAAGCTTGTGTATCATTATTTTTTGGTTTTAATTTAACACCTAAATCTTGAGCTATTTTAAAATTGTACTCTAGTGCCGAGAATCTATCTTTACGCATTCCCGGTTTTTCAACAATTTTAATATTTGTACCTTTTATTTCATGATCAAGATTGATAAGTTCATTTACCATCAAAGATGTCTGTATATATGGCAATTTTAACATAGCTTGTTCTTTAGATGTCATCTTTGCATATCCACGAATTTTCTTAACTAATTCATCAGCTTCAAATTCAGATGTTAAAAGATTAATAGAACCATTCTGAAATCCTGCACGTAATGCAATGGCTGCTTTGGTATTAAAATCAGCGGTAGCCTTAATAGACCAAACAACTTTATTAGCGTTACGAATTTTACATCTATCAGCCATATTATCATCATTAATACAAGTCATTGCTTCATATGTAACAGCATATTCAGCGTCATACTGTGGCTTAATTATAAAGTCATACACGCCAATACCTTGACCATTAGTATCAAGAACTAAATCAGTACAATTAAATTGATAGAATAACCTCATAACCAAGATTCCTAATTCATCTGTTGTCATTCCTTCGTGAGTTTCTAAGTAGACAATATTTGAAATATAATCATTTTTTTCAGTCGGAATTGCAGAATTAATAATAAGTGCGGCAGCATCATTATTATGTTTTTTGCTTGCCAATAATGCTACATCGACAGACAATATCCGTTTTTCATTTGTTGCTAATTCGGGGATTTTAATTTGATGATTACGATATATCTCAAGCGGATAGAAAGAATTTCTGATTTTCCGTCTCGGTGAAATATCATCAAATTTGAAGAATGCTCCATCTGTATCTCCATACCATTCAGCACTCATTTCCATTTTAAATGCAGTAGGATCAAAATCTGCTTCAGACATTTCATCCTCAACCTGTTCACGAGATAGAAGACCTTCTTTTATTGCTAAATTGTAAGGGAGTCCACAACAAAAGTAGCGTTTTGTGTCATCCAACATATTTGCATAATAAGCTTGTAGCTTAGAATAGCTCCAATGACTTTTGTACCATGCCGAACTCATATAGATTTCGGAGTTACGCTCAATCAGATGGGAATATTTAGGATTGTTTAAATAACCAGGGGAACGTGGTGCAGTTAAGAATTTACGAAGGACAGTATTGATTGTGTTTAAATCAACCATCCTGAATTCATCCACTACAATTGTTGTTGCTCTGTTATGTCTGGCTGAATCGTTGGAACTTACAATTTTTATCCAACTTCCATTTCTGAAGTCAACATGTGCATTGTTAATAGAAGTAGATATATCAGAAATTTCAGCACGAAGATTAGCAGATCCCCATCCGTAATTTTTCATAAAATCATCATTTATCTTCTGAATTACTTCTAGAGATTGAGATTTATACCCAGATGCCACACAGATCTTCGTTCCTGGATACAAAATACACCGCACAACGCAGTATAAAGAAGTTAGCCATGTCTTACCAGAGCCACGACTAGCGATATACATAAAATTCGTACTCACCATCATCATGTATATCAAAATCTTTTGGAATAACTTTAATTTTACATTGAGGTACTGAAGTACAAAGCGTTGGGGATTTTTTCTATAAAAAGCCGCCCAATAAGCGACTCCTTCCATAACACGCTCAGATTTTTCTTGATATACTTCTTGTAATGACTTTTTCTTTTCTTTTTTAGTAGCCAAAATTATTCTTCCTCTTTGCTACCAAAAATCTTATCAAATAAGATTTCACTATCATTTTCTTCGTCATAAGAAGGTTGTTTTACTGCATATTTTGCCATTACTTTTTCGTATATATTTGAAAATCTATTTTTAAGTCCAAGCATCTTAGAGGCGTGACCACGGTAAAATGCGTCAATGTACATACCAATTTTATCCACGTCAGCAAGCTCAGGATCAATGTCTGGAAGAGGGCGTGTTTCCTCATATTTTTGAATTAATGTACCCATTGTTTGAGCATCTGAAAATGTATCAAGAGTATTCTGTTTTGGCTTTAAATTACCAGTATCAAGCCATTGCTGGTACGAATAATCTAAATCCTTTGTAGAAGCACCTTTTTTAATAGCATTTCGTTTCATAAGTTTTAGAATTGATAAATTTTGAAATGTCTCTTCCTGTGCCTTTTGTGAACAATCATAGCGAGAAATCCAATCCTGATATTCATTTTCAAGGAACATTAATTCTTCATTATTATAATCTGTACCGAATCGTTTTTTTGCTGCCTTTAATGTTTTCTGAACTATTTTTATGTCTTCTTCAGTATTATTTTCCAAGTCATCAATAGCAAACTCGGAATCACAAAATGAGGTATTACGATATTGTGGAAGAGAAGCTACCATGACTATCAAATTTTGAACAGCAGTTCCTCTAACTTTTTCACCTACATTTTCATTAATTGCCTGTAGTTGGGCATTATAATCACTTTCACTAAACTTCCAATCAAGTTGTCTAAATGTATTTATTGTTTTTTCTCTATTATCTGTTCTAACTCCAGATTTAGAATCTACGTCAGTACACATATCAAGAATGCAAGACTTGCAAGCAAAATGTTCAAACCCACTTTTACTTTTATTTGACCTATAATAATTACTACTATTACCTTTTGTAGATTTCCATTTTCCACAATGAGGACAATAGATATAATCCAAATCAAGAAGATGATTATAATCTAAGGCTAAATAGTGATAAGCTGTCTTCACCGAATTTACGGTTAGCCTTTTGATTTCATCATCAGTTTTGGCTTGTTTTAAATTAGCCATAGTTAATCACTTCCTTTCATTCCAATAAAAAAGAACTAGCTTACATAAGCCAGTTCTGGATATTTGTATTTCCATATATAATTTTTATTTATAAATGTTTTTTCTTTTAAACACTTTGTTATTCCATAATTACTAAATCCTTCTATAGAATTAACAGACGACCATTCCCTAATAAAATTCCCATCTATATCATATTGAAGAATAGGTATAGTTTTTATCTTTGAGTGTTTTAATTTATCAAGTCTTTCAGAAAATAAATCTTTATCTTTTTCATATAACCAAATAGATTCATGATACCAAGTCATATTACCATTACAACAGGAACGAATACTTCCATCATCATGACCTTCCGATAATGCTTCAACAGCATTAGTCCATTTTCTAATCAATTTTCCATTAGTAGCATATTGTAAAACAGTTAATGTTTCTTCATCTTTTTTACTTTTTAACTCGTCTGTAATATTTTTTCTGGTTTCATCATATACATATTCTTTTCCTGTGTATTTCCAAATAAAGCCTTTGTATGATACTCGTTCACCAGTACAAACTCTGAGAATTTCAGAAGAATTTCCATTAATTTCTTTAGATGCTAATCTTGCAGAATCCCATTTCTTAATAAATTTATTATCCATAGAATACTGAGAAACAGGAGTGTCAGATTTATGTATTGCAATATGATCTTCAAGTTTAAAATTATCTAAATCTTTTTTATAAATCCAAATATAGCCATATGCTTTCTTGTACTTATTTCCATCACAACATCTTTTTATACCACTAACAGATGTTTTACCAAGATAATCACCTGCTTCACCAGTAGATACAAATTCATTTAAAATATTTCCTTGTAAATCAATTTGTAATATTGGTTCAGGATTTTGAATCATTCTCATTTTTGCAATTTCTTCATCGGTATGTTTATAACCCTTGCATCCAAGTCCACCATCCGCAAAGTTATACCCTGTATTTTTGGAATCGTAATAATTTATCCAATAAATTTCTCGTTCATCTAACTGCTCAAGTTTACATCTTTCAATAATTTCAAATTTAAAGTTTTCTGCACCATATTTATTCCATGCACTTTGCAAATGTGCATTATGTTCAGTATTATGTTTTAGATAACTTCTATGTCTCATCCATCTATATTTAAAATTGTACGTTTGTCCTATGTATCTTTTACCATTTAATTTGTTTGTTATAGAATAGATTCCACATTGATCACTGTCTTTTTTGTTTTCTTCATTTCTTTTGTAATTACTCATAACATTTTCTCGCTTTCCACTCGCAAAACAACAACATTAAAAACAGAGTGAGAGAGTAGTGCGAGTATCTACTATACTGAAGTTCATGACTTCTTCAGCTTCTCACTCCATCAATCAGTCACGTTCCACCGACAGAACATCAAACGCCAACCGTTTATGACCACATATATTTATTCTCTTTTTCAAATTTGGATTTTCATAAGAACTACCATTACATTGACATAATTATCAGAACAAATTAAAATATATTTGCCATAAGTGGCAGAAAGGAATGGTGATTATGTTAAAAGCCGTTTTGAATACGCCCGTTCTAAATAATAGTCAATGCGATGGCAAAAAGAGTATTGCAGAACCCCACTGCTAAAGTGAGACTGCCTTGACCAAGACAAGACTTCACATCAGTCTATTTGCAAAGTGGCGTAAAATGTGTACACGCACCATCAGGAATGAATGGATAAAAGCTCAATGATGGTAACGAGCTTGCCACAATGTAGGTTGCATCAAGGTTTTTAGAAAAACAAATACGGGAATAAGGCTACCTAATTGATGTGATGGGTAGCTTTATTTAAATTTTAATTCAATGCCTTTCTCATTGTCTCCGCAGAAACCGAGCTTTCACAAACCAATAATTATCACGCATGATATACATCAGTACAACTGCCATTCGTAAATGCTTGTGGGCGTAGAGCGGTAGTAAGTGATGAGCTTACACGTTCAAGACCAGTATGCATCCTAGTACAAGAATTTCGACTTCAGGCTTACCGCATAATTGAGTTATAATAGCAAAAACAGTCTGTACGGGAATTGAACCCGTGATTCCGCCTTGAGAGGGCGGTGTCTTAACCTCTTGACCAACAAACCTTATTATCAGCATAAAGCACTAACTAGCTGACTTTGGACTGTACACATCCAATTATTTAGAATAGAGTGTCACCTATAGGCAAGTCCATTCATGCTTTTTAATCTACGGGGTACTCCTCATCACCGCTTATACCAATCGCCCATCCACTATATGTCTATAGTTTTATACAGAGCATCTCCTGTAACTAAATGCGATATTTCCCATACTTTCTGTCTTTCCAGATTGCCAGACCCACCAGTCACATAAAAATCAAGGCTAGGTATAAATACCTCTCCATGTAAAAATCCAAAGATTTTTGTTCATCATAGTTTCTCATTAACGCAGAGAATCACGAAAACCATTTCTCCTAAAACATCCAACTGACAATATATCTGTTGGCAGTTCAAAACTCTTGATTGGGATTTTGTCACAAAATTACATAAAATTCGTTGCAGAGTTTAATAAAAAAGAAGATATACCGCATTAAAGTTTCGTGCGCACTAGAGTTGCTATAAAGCCAGCTCTACCAAAATGCAGTAATGGGACTTACGATGCTACATAAATAGCAAATGCCAAGATGTGTTATTTATATATTCTCTGTTTTGTTGCCCACTTAAGGGTTTTATTTGTTTTCTGTTTACACATCAAAGAATATCTATTATAATTATTCTGCACTCACTAATCTTTCTATCATTTCTATGAAAGGTCTGGTGAAGTTCTATGTTTATATGTATTTATCCATATATAGTTCCTGTCAGTAGTTACACTCGTATGAGATTTGGAAAGATTGAATTCGTGCGTAACTATTGGAGAAGATTACCTAATAGGTAATTTTTAACTTGTTCATCCAGAGCCAGTTTCAGACTCTCATTTGTTACAATTCTGGATGATTAGTGGGTGCTTTCTGCTATGTGTATTTATTCTCTTGTGTGAATAAGAGGTTGGTGTTAGACGAAAGTTTCATCGGGATTGTCTACAAATCAGAAAGTGATTTTTGTTCTACTTGTTTTATTTCTCCATCAGCAAAATATTTTGCAAATTGCTCATCTGCATCAATATCCTTATACACCGCAACCATATCAAGCGAATTCCAACCGACTAGCATTTGAATTACATCATCAGGAAGTCCACTTCTGGAACATGAGGTACAAAAGAAGTGACGAAGGCTGTGAAAATAAAAATCTTCCCCTAAATGTTTACTGAATGTATCAGCCCAACTGTCAAGAGTGCTTGAATCCATAGGTTCATCTATATATTCTCCATTTACTTTCTTTGGAAATAACCATTCTGATTCAATTCCATGTTCTTTTCTATAATTCATCCACAAATCAAAATATGGCTTAAACGGTTTTACAAGTGTATATACCGTCAACATTTTGCCCCTAGAGCCTCTTCCCTTTGTTTGGATCTTTTCAGGTGTTTTATATAAAGAACCATATATGATATTTTCATCATTGAAATAAGATACTTTAAATCGTGGTAACTCACTCTTACGTCTACCGCTAAATGCAGCTAATGCTAAAATACAAGCCTTGTCATACTTACCTTTTTCAACCCAATAATTAAGCATTCCCTGTACTTGTTCATCAGATAACACAGTTTTAGTAAATACTTTCTCATTTGTAGGATTTTCAATTTTGCGTATAATTGGTTTAAAGTTCTCATACTCATCATCTAATATAGCTTCGACATAATTTGAAAGAGAAGAGAGAGTAGATTTTACTCTACGCATTCTAGCTGGCGACCATTTATATTCAGTAAGGCAAAAACTCTGATAATGAGCAATATCCCTCTTAGATAAATCAATAAAGAATTTGTTGTCACAATGCTGAAGTAGATAAACCCAAAAAATAAAAAGGTCACGCCTATACGCATTAATTGTATTCGGAGATCTATCCACTGAACGAAGATAATCCAAAAAGTCATTTCCTAATTCTATATTTTCTTTATTACACTGAGCCAATAACTCATCAGTAACAATGTTGTTATGTTGTATTTTTCTGCCCATCAAATCTCACTTCCTTTCAAACAAAAAAAGAAGTGAGATAACAATAGTAGTTATGCCACTTCTTTCAAATCTTCTATATAATTAAATAATGTTTCATAAATTTCTTGATTAGTTTTTGAATATATATCACTTTGATATAATTGGATTAAAGGGATATTGTTTTCTTCACAAATTTGAATTTTTTCTTGCTTTCGCTTTTCATATAACTCATTACCTTCAATACCAAATAATTCAATATAATATTTTCGATTGTTTAACTCTACAACAAAATCAAATCTATATTTTCGCTTAAAATTGGGAATTACATCTTTATAAAGAACTTCGTTTTCAAATGATATATTATAAGATTCTAAGACTTGAGCTAATTTTAACTCATATGTAGAACGACATTTAGTGCCGTTTTTTGTTTCATATATTTTTTGCTTTTCAAACCCTGCTTCGTTAAGTGCTTTTCTGAAACTTCCGAATTCTTTAAAATATGCATTACCAGATGGCATTCTTTTGTACAGTTTTAAATCAGACTCAACTGGTCTACGACCTAAAACATCGCCTAGCCATTGTAATTTCTCAATAAGTTCCTCTCTAGTAGCACCTCTACCTGGAATTGTTTTATCAAAACCACATAATTCTTGTAAGTTATGTAACGTACCAAAATGATTAAGATATGCTTCTGTTGAATAAATATAATTATTTGTAGCTTTGGATATTTTTGTTATCTCTCTGCTAGATAACACAGTTCCATATTCTTTGCAAGCTCTTTTATATTTGAAAATCATATCTTCTTCTAAGACTTTATTATTATATCCTTCATATCCAATAAGTTTATTCACTTTATTAAACGAACCAAATCTACTGATATATACTGATGTACACTGAATTGATTGGCATTTATCTAAATCATCATTTGTTGGTAAAAACATATGTGTTTTTAAGTGTTCTTTAACGAACTTCTTATAATTTTCTAACATTTCTTCATCCGATAGCTGTTCTCTGTTAAATAGATTTGGATTAGTAGTTGATTGAATACCAGCTTCTTTTAATAGATTCTGTAATGTCCCAAAATGTTTCGTCACTTGGCAAGAAGATGGAAGACCATTAGAATGTTTTAAATCTCGTTGTACAAGTCTACCATGTTCATTAAACCAATTTTGTGCCAATTCAATAATTTCTTCTTTGGTATATTGATTATACCCATGATTATCCTTTATCATAATTTTTCCTACTTTCTCACCTACTTCAATACATAAAAATAGAATGGGAGAGAGGTAGGTGACTCTACTCTGTCAGCTCATGACTTCTGACAGTCCCATTCCATAAATCCCACAATCAGCTATGACACTAATCATGAGTACATATTTATATTCTCTGTTTCCATTCACAAAAACATCGAATCAATAGGCGACTGAGGTTACGATCCTCACAAAGACCAATCTCGCCCATACAAAAAGAGTGTGCAGCATACACTACACACTCTCAGCAAGACAAAAATGGCATATTAACCTCTTATGAGCCTTTTAACAAGCCAATTTCGTCTATTTATAATTCGTTACCAAAACAATCTCATTAACTCAGCAAATTCATCACGAAATTCCTGATACTTCTTATCTATTTCAGCCATAGCATTTTCATATTCTTCTTTACCAACAGATTTCCCATTAATAGAATATGAAGCAGTAGAAGTAGAAGGATTGCAATTTGCACAATCGCAACATTCGCAGTCAGAATCGTATTCGTCATAAAACTTAACTTCATAAATTTTATCAGATTCAATTTTTTCGAGAATCTTTGAGTTACAATTTCCGAAAATATAGCAAACCTGATTTTCTACATAGATATAACCAGAATCTCTCTTAACAGGTTCACACCCAATTCCTTTATTGTCTAATGTGATAATGTAAGCATCATCATATCCATTACACTGAGAATCATTTAATGTAACATTAGCAATATCATAACCAAATTTGACCAATTCACCGATAATTTCTTTTGCATCTTCATATTTAACAATAACTCCAACTGAATTAAATTCATCGTCGCTTGTTACATCGTCATATGCATCTGAAATTATGCAAGCAAAATGTTCATAATCATATATTTCTATAGTTTTTATAGTAATCACGACCTTTCAGACTAAATATTTTTATTTGTTTTACTCATTTTAAATTTAATTTCTCTGTGGGCATCTGTATGCCAAGGCTTGCCGTTGATAGCAGAAATACGATCCTTAGCAGCTACTTCCTTCACTGAGAACGTACCTAATTTTCCAAACTTAATCTTTTCGTTTGAATCAGCCTTTAATGTATCAAAAATAACGTCTTCAAAAGTATCAATAATTACCTTAATATCTGCCTTTGAAGCACCTTCAACTCTATTAGCAATTTCTTTTAATAATAAATCTTTAGTCATGTCTATCTCCTTTTTTCTCAATTAATTTTATTTTGCCTTTTCAGAAATTTTGTTTTATTTTTATAATTAAAAAGAGGGTAGCAGCTCGAAAGAGTCTACTCCCTCATATAACCGAAGTTATTTCCGTTTATTAATGACGGTCGGATTCCGTTCTATAATTGCAGTTAAGAAATATCTCTGCGTATCTTACTTAGCCAAACCAAGCCGAATGGTGGACTGCAATGTTGTTTAATGGTATAATGTATATAATTTTGGCTAAGGCTCGCCCTATATACCCATAGATTTGACCTTATTTAATCAACCATCCCATGCTCTCGTGAACCAAAAAATATTTTATCCATTAGTCTAATTGAATATCGTAAAGACAAATTAAACCATCATCTCCAACGACAGAAATAGTCTGTTCTGGTCTATTTGTCTTTCTAATAGAAGTGGCATAATTGTCACTACCTGATACACAACCTGACTGAATTACTTTTGTATCATATATAGTCTCCATAGCATTAGTATGTCTATGTCCGAGCAATACAATCTGAGGCTTAATTCCAAACATCATAGTAAAGTTCTGCACAACATTACTTGGTGAATCTTTATGTCCGTGTGAAGCAAACACATTGTTACCACGAATATTAAACATTGCAATTTCAGGTTCGACCGTATTATCACAAATTGTAATGTTTTCAATATTCTGCATTCTTGCCTTTAGATAAAATGGTAAGAGTACATCCATATTTTCACCATCTAGAGAGTCTTCTTTTTTAGGGGATATCCTTGAATGATTACCAGGAGTTGTATATACATAGATATGGTTAAAGTGATTTGCCATGCGAGAGAGCATAGCAGAAATCAGTTCTGAAACATATTTAAACTGTTCCATTAAATCCATATTATTCTGAATACGAAGATTATTATGAATAATACCACTTAAGATTTCACCAATAACAAGATAACAATTTTCTGACTCATGCTGACCACGAATATCTAATATATTAGAAGTAAATTTCTCAATTCTTTTCTTTAAAATATTTTCATCAAAATCATTTTTCCAATTATGTATTTCGATTCCGGTGTGAATATCCGTTAAATGGCACAATAAATCTGTCGAACTATTAAATAATGTATAATGTACAGGAATATTTAGTGGCTCAACGTTTTCACAAATAATTCTTTTTACCATATCAGCATAAGATTCCTTACGAGCTTCCTGTCTGATAAGTCGATTATATTCAACTCGTGCATCAGAAAGCTTAATCTTTTCTTTGCGCATATTCTGGATTTTTTCATCTAATTTATCTGTTGATGAACTGTTATTATGTTGTTCTGATTTATATTTTTCATATTCACTTCTCATTTTCCCACCGAAAATAGTAGAAGACGATTTACGAATAGTATCTGAGTTGCACTGAACGTTATATTTATCTTTTAATTCAGACCAATCGTAATCATTTTCCCCATCAATTTTTGAGTCAATGTCTTTTATAATTGCTTCGTAGGCATCAATTGTTAATCCATATTTAAATAATTCATTTTTGAATTTTTCAATATTAAACAGTATCTCCACCCACTTTCTTATTCGTCTTCGTTTTCATCTTCAGTAGGTTCAACGAGTTCATTTTCCTCTTTAATCTTTATATTTATTTCAACATCGCTATCATTAAATACGGATAAAAGAGTAGATAATTTTTTTTCTTCGCCGTCTACATTAATAGTTAAATCATTACTATTTAAAATTCCTACAATCTTCATTGCAGTCTGTTTTGTTTCTTTAAATACAAAATTTGCCATTCCTTTTTATCCTTTCACAACTAAAATAAGAGAGTAAAATAACTCTCTAAAAATCATCATCTTCATAATATTCTTCATCAGGAATCTGAAAACCAATAGCGCAAGTATTAACCGGCTCAGACTGTTCTTGAATATCTTGAAGTTCATTGTTTATTTTTATAACTTTTTTGCTTAACTTACCTTTTGGTACTTCCAATGCCACTTGAATCAATTCAGTTAATGATTCTATAAGCGGAAGAAAACAGATTGCCGAAACAAATCCTAATATATATTTTTTCATAGGCAATTACCTCTACATCAAATCAGCCAATTCACTGAGTTCTGATCTATAATTATTCTTCAATTTAACACATCCAAAACTTTCGTGTCCTTTAAACACCTCGATTAAACGATTCATACCAACGTTTTGAACATTAGTGTCTTTCTGTTCAATCACATCACCTTCATAAATCTGTTTACAACCAGACTTACAACGCTGAATAATTGTCTTGAGGGTATAAACATCTAAGTTCTGACTTTCTGTTACCATACAAATAGAATCTGCTTCAAACTCTACACCTCGAATATTCGCAGTAGGAATAATTTCTAACATTCCTCTGTCTATCATATATTCGACCTGTTGAATGTCTCCAAATTTAGAAGCAAGAATGTTACCAATAGAAGCAGAATAGATTAACTTAGTTATATGGTCGCCTTTTTCGAAACCAAGCGTTTTTGCACCTTTTAATGGCTCATAAGAGTACACCATATAGCATTTTTTAAACCTACCTTTTTCAATTTCCTGCATAATATAATTAAGTGGAAGAGTAGTTTTACCACTTCCTGCTTTGCCATATAACACAGTAATATCATTAGTGTTGATTGAATCCATAGCAAAAGCTTGAATATCGTCTAATGGTTTAAGAGTTCCAAACGAGTTTGATTTATAAGGTTTACATCTGATTGTTTGATAAGCTTCTCCATCCCATTTTAATTTATCAACAACGTTATTATTTAAATCTTTGAGAATGACATATTCGTTTGTTAATAAATTTAACGTGTTCTCATTTAAGTTTTCATAAAAATGAGCCATTTTTTCTTCATTTAAAGTCACTTCACGATAACCTTTATAAATATCTCTATTATTCTCAGAAACACTTTCAACAGATAGATTAAATATCTTACTTGCAATCATTTTGCACGCAATGTCATTAGTGACAAAAATTATTTCATCGTTTGAATATAATTTTTTGGCAAAAGAACAACATCCAACAATTTTTGTATCTGGTGTAATTTCCATATTGTTAGCAAGTATATGATTTTCAATTGTATTGTCATAAATAACTACGTCATATTTATCGGTGTTTTCGTCTAATAAATGTAAAATTTTTCTGGAATTATATTTGACTTCTTCATCTTTTTTTGAAGATACTTTAATGGATTCTAGCTCTTCTAATGTTACAGAACTAATAATAAAATGATTTTCAAATGCCTTATCTTTTAATTTTAAGATAGCATTTGTATCTAAGAAAAATTTCTTTCCGATGGTTTTCGACCACCTTTCCTTATTATATTTCGTCTATCTGACGATTTTGTTTTTTCTGATTTTGTTTAAAGCTCTTAAAACTCTTGAATTTTCCGTAAGATAATACTTTGGATGACGTGTCTTTGACTTATGAAGCATTTCACTGTCACCAAACTTAAATCCCATAGAATTTAATTCTAAAGCTTCTTTTTTACTTATCTGAATTATTGTAATTCACATCCTTTACGATATATTTTCCACATAATAGTGGAAGAGAACTGAAAACTTATTTTAAATAACTTAAAATACCTTTTTTTGTATATGGTAAATCATATTTTTTACACCATTTTCTGACAGCATTATCACTAACATTAAACATTTTTCCTATTTTAGTAAATGGGAAATTTAATATTAAATTTAATAATGTGTCTTTATTAGGAATATTTACCGATCTTGCCTTTTGATAACACTTAATACACATTTTTGCTTTAAGATCTTTATATTCCTTTTTGCAAACAGGACAAATACATTTTCTAGTGTTAGATATTTTTATAGTCTTTATATCAGAAACCCATACATCATCAATTTTATGTATTAATGCTCCTCGATGAAAGGCTGCATGATCTGATATTGTTTTAAATACCATTAAATTATTTAAATCATTATTAAATTTATTCTCATCTATATGATGTACGCATTCTTGTCTCTTTAATGGTCTACCTAACTTCTTTTCTGCTTGTAATTGATGAATATAAACATAACCATCTTTTCGAGATTTAGGATGATATGGACGATATAGTGCTAAATACTGCCCTGAAAACACATATTTTTCATATTCATTATTATTTTCAATATTATATTTTGTTATCCATTTTAATCTAATATCCTCTATAATATAAACTACTTTCTCACCTACATTATTTATAACAAAAGAATAGGAGAGAGGTAGGTGACTTTACTCAAATCAGTAGCTAATCTGATTTGTCCTATTCTTTAAGCTCTCTAACAGATTTGAACTGTTGCTTACTGATTACAAATCAGTTGTACTAAACCAAACTATACGAAAAGAGCAAAATAAAAAATCCCGTGTACGAGACACGAGACTTTACTTAATATGAGCTGAGATATTTGACTCAATACACTAACATCTACTGTGGTTGGACACAGTTTATCACACTGTCGATTAGACAGTAGTTAGCAACAACACCAGTTTTGACATAACTGGCAAACTCTTACCACAAAGTATTATAGATTTTCTTTCTGCACATTCTTCCTTGCGAGATTCATAGGTTGCAGCCTATTAGAGTTGCACGTACTTGTACTTTCTCACATAACACCTTGCGAGTGTCACATGTCACCATATTGCAGGTGAATAAGTTGTTTTTCTCTTTGTGGTCGTACACACTTTTGCTATTAATATCATTATTTATTCTTTTTATTATTTATTATTCAGCAAAAATATAAATATTTTTCAAAAGTATGTACTTGCTATGGATGATGAGGTGTACATCTAACCATCCGCACCTTTTGAGTGCAGCCCAGTTATCACCATCCTGTCTTTCTTGCTATCGAAACACTTCATCACAAAATACCTGTCTTTCAACTTAAGATATTTCCTGACAATCTAAATAGCACTAATTCTTGCGGAACTCGCACCATTTATACACGGATTATCCCCACATTTCTGTGTTAATACAGTGCCTTTCGCATGACACCTACCATATCAACTTGTTTAAGAATCTCATTTGCAATGCAAAATTAATTAACATAAACTCGTAAATAGTCATTATCAGTTGACCTCTGACCTTAGATATGGCATAAATCCTATGTGTTTTCCGTCAGACTACTAACCGTAGTCGCAAGTATATATACATAATATACTCACTTTATACTTATCACTAAGCTTATTTTAAGACCTCACATCTCACGACCCGAAACCAGCCGTTCCTACATAGTAGGAGAATTACAGACATACGAATTGAACGTATACCTCGTGGTATGAACCACGCATGCTTCCTTTACACTCGTCTGCGATATTTTTAGAATGTCAGCAACCATACTACCAGAATAGTAGTATAGTTACCAACAAGAGAAGAGTACACAATATGAAATTGTGCGAATTAATGTCCTTTAAGACACAGTATGTAATTAATACCCCTTATGAGTAAAGTTTATAATTTGAGTCTGCAATGCCACTCAAAAAGAGTAGCAAAAACAGACATACAAAGATTGTCGGTTTGTTTCTTCCATGACAATCGTTTTTGTATCATATTTTTGTAAATGTTTACTATATACCATTCAAAGAAAATTGATTTTTTTGTAAAAAATACCTAAAAAAGCCTTATTTTTAAGGGAAAAATGAACTTTTCTATTTATCGACAAAAATCAGTTTCTCACCTTATTTTTGTATTTTCTATCAGCTTCTAAATGTTTTTTCCCCGCACATTTTACACAATACATCTTTTTATTGCCTGTATCTTTTATCTTTTTTCCACAACATTTACATTGTTTATAACCTTTTTTAAAATTACCTATATACTGATTGCCAATATTTTCAAACTGAGTAACTTTGTAAACAATGGTGTCATCTGTATCATCTAAATCAACCCTTATATTAAGATTATTTACTTTTTTACCAAAATGAATATATCCATTACTATGTAATTCATATAACAATTCATTTCTTTTATCAGTTGTAAGAGAGACATTAGCAAGTTTGAATACTTCAGAAATACCTTTTGAATCTTTTTTATTTATCCAACCTTCGCAATTCATATATCTTGCAATGGCAAATAATGTAAACATAAATTTCTTTTGGCGATCATTTGGGAGAGATTCCACGACTTCCAATTCTTTTTCATAAATTGGAACATATTCAAGTTCCCTGAAGATGTTATTTGATTGTAATTCATATAATTCAAGACAAGTTTTTTTTATTTTATTGGCGTATCTATATTCTTGATAACCTTCAATGTTAAATTCAAATATCTTTTTCTTGACTGTATCAATTAAAACATCCAAATCTTTATCTTTATTAAAATAATATTTAGCAATCAATGTTATTAGATAACCGTTCGAAATGTTGTCCGGTTTATTACCAGATACCAATATTTCTCTAATATATTTTTTTTCATTCAGTATATACAAAATTTTCCTCCATTTCTTCTAAACGTTTAATGATTAATTCTCCAATGCAATCCCAACAAAACTGTCTATTACCTTTATATCCATAAGTCATATCAAGAATAATATTCATACGTTCATCATCATTTGGACAAATCATTTTTGCCTTTTCTTTAATATAAGAACATAAATGCTTTCGACTTTCATTTGCTGTCATTTTATCATTCAAATGTTGTTTCTTTTTATAAGATGCAACACATTCACAATAATATTGTTCAAGTTCTCGAAGAGCTTGTCTATGTTCTTCAGTACAACGCCTTTTAACTTTTAATACATTATAGTCAAAAGAAGAATCTTTATGTAATTGAGATTTATAACCATCTAATTGACTTTCAACATATTTACAAATTTGATTCATAGAACAATTTCCTGTACCTACTGGCATCTTCCTTTCATACCAAAAAAGAAAATCTTTTTGTTCAGTTGTTAAAGAATTATAATTATTGTACATATCTTGAATGTTACATTTATAAAGAGCATAACATTTGGCATTGCTTTCTTTAATGTATTGTTTATATTGTCTTTTAGTTTCATCATAAACATAAATCATAAAATATGGTTTTCTATACGCACAAAGAGATTGTAAATATTTATCATCTCCACAAGCACCAAGGTTATACCAACTACTTTCCATAGGTTTTGCGATAATTCCTTTAATTTTATCCAACTCATTCTGCTGATAGAGCTGACCACATTCAATTCTGTATTCTAATTCCTTATATTCAGGTGAATCTTTCTCGAAATGAGATTGAACTTCCATCATAGATGTAACATAATTTGTAATTGTTCCAACTTGATTCCCCATACCTGCTTTGTTTGTCTTTTTAACAGCAGTTTCTGTAACAACAATTTTTTCAGCATTTCTCTGAACACATTCAATAGCGGGTAAATATCTATATCTTTTTTTCATAACTGAATTATTAGTGGAAAAATTCAGATCCGAGTCCCAATCTTCCCCATTCTCAGCCATGCAGAACGAATCCCAACCATTTATGATCATAATTGTGTTCATATATTGATACCAATATTGACATTCGTCTGATGAATTTACTTTACACATACGAATATTATTGTGACTCGTCATTGGACTTCTAAAAAGAACAATTTCGTTTTCACTTTTATCAATCCAAAATTTTGAATAACATTCGTTAGCTTTTAATAAACCAGTAACTTCTAGCCCACAAATAGATTGCATGAGAGCAAATGGATCACCACTTGCAATTTGATAATTTCCTTTTACAAACAATTTACCAATTTTTGCATCATTCATTTTCTTTTTAATATATCTATGTACTGAGTCGATTACATATGGATCTCCTAACATATATTCACTTGTATACAAAGCACGTTGCCATGAATTTACATCAGTATTTTCATTAATTCCAAGAAATTTAATAGTGGAAGAATAATCGCCACACATAGCGTCTTTTAAATACTTAATTGTTGACTCACATAATTCCTCAATATCTTCATCTGTAAATTCATATGATTGAAGATACTGATAATTTAATTCTCTTTGTTCTTCAAGGATATGTGGTGAAATTTTTGTAACAGAAAATCCATATCCACATTCCTTATATGCGTTTACATACTGCCCAATGCTATCATATGCCCCCCATAATTTAAGAGAAGACTCCGTAACAATCATTTCACATTGACGAATATCTTGCACATTTCCCCAAATATCCTCAATCATATAGTTTCCATTATTGTATTTTTCAATAAATTCATAAATAGGAAAAGGGTAGAGCATCCCTTTGAGCCATGCATTTCTTAAACACACACCACCAGGAATATAATCAAGACCTAAAGACTCAGCTACTCGCTGCATATACTGAATAGTACAAAGATTAAAGCCATCAGATATATTGTTTTCAAGAAGTTTATCTTTAATAATTTCTCTTGTTGGTTCTTTCGAATCACCACCATCGTCAAGTGATATAACGTCTGCGAAATATTGTGTGATGCAATCCTTTACAACTAAAATTCCATGCGGATCACAAATCGGTTGTGATGCTGAACACGTTAATGCTTTATATGCTTCATATTTTGCAGGCACTAATTTAGTTTTAGGATTTCTTTTGCATTCACACAGTTCATTTAATTTATCTATATATTGCGAATTGCAGAAGAGAAGAGTATTGTTTTTTAATCCACCTGTTGTCCCTACAAAACGCCTATAGTTGATTCCGTTAACGGTTACTCCTCTTTTACCAGTCACTCTTGCAAAATCAGATTTTTTGTCGACAACCACTTGCATAAATATTTTTGAAAAATCTATATTACTAATTGGTTTCTGTAAAATTTTATTTGCCATTATTCGAAATTCCTGTGCTTCAAATAATGATATAAGTTCTTGATATTTAAAGGCTTCTTTCTTAGTAATTTCTAAATCCCAATTAGAATATTTTAATTTATTTGTTCCAATTTTAAAAATTTCATATTGAGGTACGCTAATACCAGCCATATATCCTCCTTTTAGTGTTTTTAATTTTGTATAATAATATTAATTAATACATTATTCATCTTCCATAACTTTTACCTCATATCCAAGCCACTCCAAAACAGAAGAAGAACAACCAACACATTCATAATGTGCAAAATCACCTGCATAATTTTCTACATATTCATCACCCACATTTATATATTCTCCACAAAGGGAACACTTCTTATTTGTTGTTGTAGGCTCAGAACATATTTGGTCATATATATTATTTCTACATACCTGACTCATACTATTTACCGATTCTTTCGTTTTCTAATGATTCATTACCAATTTCAAAACATTTCTGTTCATACACAAAGCGTCTAATATATTTATTGAAAAATCCTTCATCTAATAATTTGGTGACAGTAGAAGTGATGTCGGTTTTAATAGTTTTATTATTAGAATTAAATTTAATATTCTGATAATCTTCAATTAAGTCAAAATGATTTATGTTATATTTATTGTTTTTAAAATATAAAGTTACACTATATGTATTTTCCTCATTATTACGTCTAGCCATTGCCAAAACTGAATAGCCATTATTTAAATCAATTTCAATTGTTACATTTGCAATATTTTTATATCTAAGCATTTTTATCTTCCTTTCGTCTATTTCTAGCTTCTATATTTTTACGACATTGCTCGTCAAATCGCCAATCAGCGGCTATACGGTCTGCCCATGACGGTGTTTTAGTAGCACGTCCTGTTTCTGTATTAAAGTCTGATTCATAAATACCTACATAGGTATTGTGCATTTCATTAAAGTTTCTTTCTAGTTTCAAATTGTTTAATATCCTTTCTGTATTTAGTTTTTATTTTTTGTGAATTTTCTTCGAAGTGAAGATTTGAAATGATAGTAGAAGTAGTAGATGATTACAATATATTATTCTCTATTTTTATTAAAAAATATATGATATAATATTTACATCAACAACGTATGGGAGAGGAGATGAGTTCATGGCTAAAACTGATAAAGAGATTGCATCAGAAATTATTTGTGAGTATATTCGTGCTTGGGGTACACAAAATAGTTGTGTACCTGTCAAACGTAATGAATTACCAGGACTTATAAAAGACGTTTATAATACTGTTCATTCTTTAGAAAAGTCCGAATCTGATGAAGAATAATCTTTATATGATTTCATCGTTGCTCTTGCCTTTATCAATAATGCAAGGGCTTCGATTTCATCGCTATGTTTTGTTGATTCTAGACCATAATTATTAATAATATTTTCAGAAATTGTTTCAATAAGTTTAGTTATACAATTATCAATTCTTTCTTCGTTATTTGTCATTTTAATTTAATTCCTCCATAATAAATATTTATATTTCTATGTCATATTATTCTCCGTTCAAGTGAGAATTTTGTTTAATCCATTGCCTTAGAAGATTTCTCATACGAACACTTGGGATATAAACCCAAACCTCTTTTCCGTCACGAATTGCTGAACGCCATATAAACTGAAGCATTTCAGAAAGAGCAAAATTTGATTCTGTTATGCCTTCTATATTGTCATTTGTTGGATAAAATAGATTACATAAAAATGCTAGATATATTCTATCAGTTAGATCTTCATCATTATTTAACGATATAAAGCCTTTTCTAAAGCATTTACCATTGATTAATGATTTTGTTTCGTCAAAAGTTGTCCATAAACAATCTACCGATTTAGCTTTGCATATATTGTGGAAATAATTTGTTGTATGTTTTCCTAGTTTTTCTAAAAGATTTTTATTCTCATCATAAAACCACTTTTTTGATAAAGCATATTTATCTTCTCCAATAGAATTTAACTTGTCGTGATCAATAATATGTATTAAATCAATTTTAGAAATCAATTCAGGATTTGTTATCAATTTTTGATTATTAATTATTCTTTCTTTGTCAAATATATATTTTGATGCACCTCGATCATACAATTTCCATTCATCATTTAGATGTAAATCTGTTACACCACCTTGATATAAGTCAGCATCATTTGTTGTAAATTCATTTGCAAAGAAGTTTATATAATATATTTCTTTCCATGCCATATCTGCTGCTGTTTTACATTCGATATATTCAATCCTTTTAATATCATCTGTCAAATGAGGATGATTTAAATAACGCCTTGTTAAATTTGTTGTTCTACCTACATACACAATTTTGTTGTTTTTGTTTATAAATCGGTATACATAATAATTATTAATTTTTATGACCTCCTTTTATTTCACCAAACGAATCTACTTCATAAATCTCAAGCACCTTGCCAATAGCCCATTCAATTTCCTGTTTATATCCTTTTTTATTAAGTACATATATATTTGGAACATTTTTTGGTGGGTTTTTTGGATCTGGTTGGACACTACCGACTTCTTTTTTAATTAGAAGTGGTTCTTTGTCGCCAATAGAAGATGTGAGATATTGAATACACTAGAAGTTTGAGAATTGTCTAAAACAGCTATTTTTATCATTAAATACGTATGTCAAATAACCTTTATCTTGTAATTCAGAGACTCTTTTTCTAAATTCTTCAACATTTATAATTCCATGCTTATTTTCTGAATGAAATTGATAAAAACGTTCCATATCAATTTTTTCTCCAAGTTGTAAATAATATTTTTGTGGTTCTTCCCAATATTCTTCCACTGAAATATATTTAGGATTTACGGATATTTGTTCAACATCAAATGATTCTGTTCCTATTCGATTTACAAAATATTTTGGAGTTTGTTTTGGAAGTGCAAAAGATGGTTTATCTAAACAACGGCAATCAGAATTATATTTTGGATCATATTGTGCTATATAATAAAGTTCATATATATTAGTGTCTGCTTGTGTCTTCATAGGATATAATTCTATCTTAGAAAAATCACCATTTGTTCTTTCTCTTGCTGATTCACAAGAACGGTCTAAAAGATGAACATTACTTTTGCCTATATATACTAACTGTTCGTTATTGTCATATATAAAATAACATCCAAAATTTTCGCTTTTAGTAATTTTAGGTTTTTCATAATAAGCAATATTCCATTTTACCATTTTATGAGAGCCTTCTAATATTTTAAAATAATGAGGATAATAAATATCATTAACTTTGGGCTTTTGGTATAAATAATGAACATTGTATGATATATTAAGTTCAAACGACTCAAATACTTCATCAAAAGAAATAATAGAAGAATTGTTGAGAAATTTTGCAATATTAGCATTGCCATTCTTAGATATAGTGGCTAATTCTTGACACTTTCCTTCTTGAGCTAATATAATCCAATTATAATATTCGTTTGATAAATCAAGATTATCTTTTACTTCTATTGGTAAATTTTCAATATAAGTAAATATTTTTGACAACTCCCTAATACTATCAATCTGATTTTCTGGAATAGCAATCTCATTATTCTTGAAAATTTTTAATATGTAATTTGCTAAATGTTTACCATTTGTAAAATTCAAATTCATTCTCCTTTCTGTTTCGTTAAATAGTTAATCTTACCAGGAACATCTTCCTGATTATATATTCTCTTTTTATATATTCTTTCTAGCTCAATTAGTACAGCATTACCTTCTAATTCTTTTGAATCAAGAGCATATACATTTCTAGTAGGAACATATTGTCCTTCTACATTCTTATTTTCTACAAACATATTTCTTCTTACATATATTATTTTCTGAGATTCTAATATAGATATGCTATTTTCAACTGTTGGTATGGAGATATCTAATCCCTTCGCAATCTGTGATTTTGATGGGAAAGAAATTTTAGCAGGAGATAAGTCACCAGAATAATCCATAATGAATTGTTTTATATAAAGAAATACACCTAATAGAATAGATTTATTAATTTGGGTTTTTATTGAACATATTTTTTCATATTCCGCAATGGTAATCTGAACAAAATTCTCGTTTGTAAAGAAAATATTATTTTCA
>OGYE01000071.1_pt1 | contig 48145 bp, 54 predicted proteins | sample 1576471 | NCBI WGS metagenome assembly OGYE01 (sample SAMEA3541532, study PRJEB24748) | human gut metagenome | biome: human gut; feature: human-associated habitat; material: faeces | place: China | collected 2012
AGTACGGCGGCAGTCCGGAAGAAAACGAGTATGTGCTGACGGTGCGCTGCTCCAAAGGCACCTATATCCGCACCCTGCTGGAGGAGATCGCCGCCGCAATGGGGCAGAAGGGCACCATGAGCGCGCTGCGCCGCACTGCTGCCGGTCTGTACACCGAAGCAGATGCCCACACGCTGGAAGAGATCCTTGCAGCAAAGGAGCAGGGAACTGCCGCGCTGGAAGCACTGATGCTGCCGGTGGAAAGCGTGTTCACCCCGCTGCCGCTGCTGGTGGTGGAGCCATGGGTGGAGCAGCATCTGTACAACGGCTGTCCCACCAGCCGCTACCCCGCAGCAGACGGACGCTACCGGGTGCGCAATGCCGCCGGGCAGTTCCTGGGGCTGGCCAACATCACCGGGGGCGTGCTCCGGGTGGAAAAACTGTTCGTGGAACGGAATTGACAAGAAAAAAGGAAACCAATACCCATGCAGATCATTTCACAGTTCGTCCCGCTGCCGCTGGCAGACCCCGCACAGGGCACCGCCGTGGCGATGGGCTACTTCGACGGCATCCACATCGGCCACCGGGCCGTCATCGACGGTGCGGTGCAGTGGGCCAGAGCCCACGGGGCTGCCCCGGCGGTGTTTACCTTCCGGCTGCCGGTGGACAACAAAATGAAGGGCAAGCGCCTGCTGTCCTCGGCGGACAAGCACGCGCTGATCGCCAGCCTGGGCGTGGAGTATTACCTCACGCCGGACTTTGAGGAGATCAAGGGCCTCAGCCCGGAACAGTTCGTGCGCAGCATCGTGGAAAACTGCCATGCAAAAGCCCTGTTCTGCGGCGAGAACTTCACCTTCGGGGCCAAGGCCGCCGGTACGCCGGAGCTGCTGCGCAAGCTGTGCGCTCCGCTGGGCGTGGAAGTGGTGGTGGTGCCCATGGCACAGTTCGAGGAAAAGCCGGTGTCCTCCACCCGCATCCGCACGGCGCTGGAGGGCGGCGACATCCCGGCGGCCAACGCCATGCTGGGGATGCCCTATGCCATCCGCTTTGCGGTGCAGCATGGGGCGGGCCTCGGTCATACGCTGGGGGTGCCCACCATCAACCAGCTCTACCCGCAGGGGTTCCAGCTGCCGCGCTTCGGCATCTACATCACCCGCACGAAGATCGGCGATGTTTGGTATCCCTCGGCCACCGGGCTTGGCACCCGGCCTACCGTCAACAACGACGCCTCTAAGGTGACCTGTGAGACCTTCATCCCCGGCTTTTCCGGCGACCTTTACGGCACCGACCCGGTGGTGGAGTTCCACGCGTACCTCAGCCCCAGCAAAAAATTCGATACGCTGGACGAGCTGAAAGCCTGCATCAACCATGCAGCCGAGCGGGCGCAGGCGTATTTCCGGGCAGAGGCCTGAGCGTGAATCGGAAAAGAAAGCACAGAATGGAGAATTTTTTCTTGCTTTTTACGTTGGTTTCTGTTATACTAGCCTTGTTACCGCAGCACGGGGCTGGGAGCCGTTTTCTGCCTGCTGAATGACCAGTTTTGTCTTTTTCATTTTCATAAGCTCCTTTTCAAAATGTGCAGGCTGGTTGAAACGTAGCCTGCTCTGTGTGTTATGCCGCCAATAGATCGTCCAGTGTCAGATCGTTGATGCAGAGGAACGTGTCCACCATTTTCAGCGTAAGCCCTCTCGCATCATGATCGTAGTTCTGGAGCGTTCTTGTGGAACAGTTCAGATACATCGCCAGCTCATCGTCTGTCCAGTCGTGGAGCAGCTGCCAGTAGCGAATCTTGCACCAGATGGTTTTCTGGAGCGGAATGTGTTTTTGCTTGTTTTTCATACAATTGAATTTTTTTAATACATAATAGTATCTGGATGCTTCTTCGAGTTCTACTATTTCTTCAGGGGTGATAGTTTTATTATTTTCCTTCGGTTTAAGAGTGTTAATAGTCTTTCTGAATCTGTTCTGGACACGAATTCTCACTCTATCTACCCTGCGATTTAATTCCTGAATCACGTGAAAGTGGTCAGTTATACAGACTGCATTTGGGAAGACGTGTTTTGTGATGATTCTATATGTTTCCCACATGTCAAATGAGACATATTTAACCTTGTTGCGCTCCTCCTGTGGAATGAGCATGAAATAATTCAGCAGGTCGTACTTGCGTCTGGACGGAAGTACATCCACAATCTTCTTGTCCAGGTAGTCTACAATCACACAGACATAATTACTGTCATGAGATTTGAAGGCGTACACTTCATCCAGAGCCAGGCATTCAGGAAGCTGTCTTCTGGAGATGTGAACATGCCTGTCAAAAATATTAATAACAGATGTAGCGGATATGCCATATCTTCTAGCAACATCAGTAAAGGTTGCATTTGGAGACTTGAGATCTCTGAGAACATTGAATACAGTAGCAACAGAGAGTCTTCCTCCAAAAGTGAAGGGGTTATTTTCATAGAATGTCTTCTTGCAGTGAGGGCACTGGTACCTTCTTGCATGATAGATGATATAGCAGTTGGTGGTGGTCATAACGGAATGAGTTATCTTCTTATCCGTGTAGTCCTTCACCCTGCTTGTCGTATGTCCGCATACGGGGCACTGAACCCAGTCCTTATTAAGCGTGATATTAACGTACATTCCGTCCTTTCTGTGGGTGATAGAGAAGTCCTTAACGTTCTCTCTTTCCAGGTTGAAAAACTTTAGCAGATCACTATCAGAAATGAGCGCATTAGGGGTATCGTTTTTAGCTGCTTCTTTGTCAGATGGAGAATTATTACTAGTTTTCATGTATAATACAGCTCCTTTCGTATTTATAAGGAAAGAATATCAGCAAAAAGAGCTGGGTTATATAAATGTCATGTGGTCAGTTGGACAAGATTAAAGTAATTGTTTCTAGTATTCAATTTACAGAAGAAAACATAGTCAAAGAAATAGGATAGATACTTTTCTTTAAGAAAAGCAACATGAGAAGATTCAAGAAAGTCTATATCAGCAATAACCTCAATGATTACGTTAAAAGAAGCAATGGAATAAGGAATCATATCTTCAACAAGGACTGCATGAGTAGATCCGCATTCAGGACATCTAAGTCTTAATACTCTGACTTTGTGACTGCGCTTAAAGATATCGATATGTCGATAATAATAAGCATGCACAAAAAGACCCTTAGAATCACATCCAGGGCATGTCAGTTCACTGAAGTTCAATAATTGAATAATTTTTTTATATTTATTTTCTGAGATATTCTTGATTTTAGATGAAAGTTTTATTATTATCATAGTGTTCTTATTGGACAGGATAAACATTTCGGTGGCCAAACTTCGATGTTTATCCTTTTTTTCTTTCTATAGATTTATAAACCTCAAGAACATGATAAATGATTTTTGAAATAAACAAAATAGATAGCAGAAAACTGCCCCTAAAAAGTTTACAGTCTAAAAGCAAGGCCAGGAGATCACACCCCTGGCTTTTTCAAAGCTTGAGTAAACCCCAAGTATATTTAGTTACTCAAAATACTAAACCTTCATCAAATCTTTCTTTTAACCATTCTTTTTTTTGAAGACTCTTTTTGTTAGACATAGCACAACATATATGTTCCTTGTCTATGTTGTCTTTATTGATAATAATATAGTTCATACGTTTTCCTCTTAGTAAAAAAGCCATATAAATGGCTTATTATACGATTGGTGTATTCATAAATGTTTTATAGATAGGAATTTCATCTTCCTTGGATGAACCATAGAGGATATCTCCTTCTTCCTGGTCATTCAAACAATCACATTCCTTTAAACAATTATAAAGATGTTTACTTGTTCCATAAGCTCCATCAAACATTGGAATATCACCTAAAACTGTCGCTATTTGATTTTTCACAAATGGATAATGTGTACAACCTAGTACAACACTATCTACTTTACCTTTATAAGGACCTATTAAATCTGTAAGTAATTCAATGAGATCTGGTTGATCTAAATTTCCCTGTTCAATACGTTTAGCAAGTCCATAACATGGAACTGGAATAATAGTAGCTGATTTATCATATCTTTCAGCTAATTGATGAAACTTATCTAAACGTAATGTATTGGCTGTCGCCATCACAAGAATACAGCTGTTCTTCTTAGATAAAGCTGCTGGTTTTAATGCAGGTTCTATACCAATGACAGGAATATCTGTATATTTTTCTCTTAATAATGTCACTGCAGCACTTGTTGCTGTATTACAGGCAATCACGATGGCCTTTAAATGTTTCTTCTTATTCATGTTTTCTATCGCATTAAGAGTAAGCTGCTGGACATCTTCTAATGTTTTTTCCCCATAAGGTGCATTAAGTGAATCACCAAAGAAATAAAGATTCTCTCCTGGCATCATTTCATGAATAGCCTGTAAGACACTCACTCCTCCAACACCTGAATCAAATACACCTATATATTCTTCTTTCTTCATACTGATAACTCCCTTTCGTTTTTTCATTATAACACAATTATTCTTTCAAGGTCTATATTACTTAACCACTGGTTGTAGTTGTGATAAAATAGTATTTGAAAGGAGGTATGTCATATGGCTATGAGTGAATTGTTGAAAAAGACAGTACTTGTAGGTATTGGTGCAGCAGCTGAGGTCGCTGATCGTTCTAAAAACTTAACAGATAGTCTTGCGAAAAAAGGTCAGGATACCATCAATAAAGGACGTGCGATGAATGAAGAATTAAAAAGAAAAGCACGTGAAGACTTGTTAGAACATGTAGAAAACATGACTGAAGAAGAACGTAATGCTTTGCGCCAGAAGCTTGATGCATTAGATCATGAAGAAAATCAGTAATATTAAACGTATGAGAGAAATACTCTCTATTATCAAGAAACATGATATTAAAAATGGTCTGACTCCCATTAAGGCAAGAGAGATGATTGAAGAGCTTGGCCCTACTTATGTCAAATTAGGACAGATCATGTCAATGCGTAGTGATCTAATACCTCTAGAATACTGTAAAGAGTTCGAAAAACTAAGAGCGTCTATTGCGCCTCTTAGTTTTTCTACTATTCGTAGTATTATTGAAGAAGAACTAGGACAGCCAATAGAGAATGTATTTAAGAATATAGAAGAAAAGCCTATTGGATGTGCGTCTATTGCACAGGTTCATTTAGGACATTTATTAAATGGTGATTCAGTTGTATTAAAGGTTCAAAGACCTCATATTCATGAAATCATGGAAGCTGATGTACGTATTATGCATAAGTTTCCACGTCTTTTAAAGATGGTGACTGGTACAGGTGATCTGATAGATTATCGTTCTATTATTGATGAATTATGGCGTACAAGCCAGACAGAGATGAACTTCCTCAATGAAGCGAATAATATGAATGTCTTTGCGAATAATCAAAAAGATATACGTTATATTAAAGCACCTCATGTCTATAATGAATATACAACCAATCATTTGCTTGTTTATTCTTATATTGATGGTATTCCTATTGATGCTATAAAGAAATTAAAGTATGAAGGTTATGACTTAGATGAGATTGCCTTGAAAATGGCAGATAACTGCTGTAAACAGATATTAGATGATGGATTCTTTCATGCTGACCCTCATCCTGGTAATATCTTAATAGATGAAGGAAAGATTGCCTGGATAGATTTTGGAATGATGGGTACTGTATCTTCCTTTACTCAGCATATCTTATCTCTTGCTTTACAGGCTTTAATTGAAGATGATATTTATGATCTAGAAGAAGCCTTCTTGATGTTAGTAACACCAGATCATGAAATAGATGAAACACAGTTATTACATCAATTAAATTCAATTGTAAGTGAATATAAAGCTAAAAGCTTATCTGATTATAATTTCTCTGATTTGATACAGAAGTGTTTTGATATTGTGACAAGTAATGATATTGCGATACCGACAGAACTGACTCTATTATGTCGTTGTTTGGTGACACTTGAAGGTACTTTAGAGAAGATCAGTCCTTCTTCTAATCTTATTGAGATATTAATTAATCATAAGCGTAATACAGTACTAAAAGATCTGGATTATAAGGATCAAGGATTGAAAATAGGTCATGACCTTTATAAGACATTAAAGAAAAGCTATGCATTACCTCAGATTGTCTATGATTTAATCAAGATGAGTAAGAATGGTCAGTTACATGTCAATGTGACTGAGAATGATGATTATACAAGACAGACCTATAAGAAAACAGAATTATCTATCATAATTAAAACAGTATTTAGCTGCATGTGTATGTTATGTGGAGTATTGACTGAGTCTTATTATATGTCTATTGTATTGTTTACTATTTCTATGTTACTTGGTATAGATGTATTCTTTCACTTATGGAAGCTAAAAAGATGATTCCGTTTATTGGAATCATCTTTTTCTATTTGTTGGGATCAATCATACTTAATTGTACTTTATGTCTTTGTTCATCAATTGTATCTACCCATGTCGTTACAATATCTCCTACAGAGACAACATCACTTGGGTGTTTAATACGGTTTTTACTCATTTTAGAAATATGAACGAGTCCGTCTTCATGTAATCCAATATCTACAAAGGCACCAAAGTCTACGACATTACGTACTGTACCTTCTAGTTTATCATGAACATGTAAGTCTTCTAATGTGAGGATATCCTGTCTTAAGATTGGTCCATCATAATCATCACGATAGTCTCTTAGTGGTCTCATAATAGAGTCTAGGATATCTTTAAGTGTATAATCATCTAGTCCTGTAAGTTCTTTAAGGGATGTTATGTTGGCCTGTGAGACAGCCTTCTTACATGCATCTGTTCCTAGATCATTAGTCGTTAAGTTTAATGCCTTTAGGATAGCTTTAGTGGCATCATAAGATTCTGGATGGATATTTGTACGATCTAGTGGTTCACTGCCCTCTTCGATTCTTAAGAAACCAGCAGCCTGTTGATAGGCTTTTGGGCCAATCTTAGGAATCTTTTTCATTTCTTTACGGCTCATGATCTTACCATTTTCTTCACGATAAGCCACAATACTATTTGCTGTTGCCTGAGTTAAACCAGAGACATTCTTTAAGAGTGTAGGACTGGCTGTATTGATATTAACACCTACTAAGTTAACAGCTTTTTCTACAACGAAGTTAAGTCTTTCTTTTAATTGTGTAGTAGGTAAATCATGCTGGTACTGCCCTACTCCTATAGATTGAGGATCAATCTTAATAAGTTCTGATAAAGGATCGAGTAGTCTTCTTGCGATAGAAATCGCACTTCTTTGTTCAACGTGGAGATCTGGGAATTCTTCTATCGCAAGTTTAGAGGCACTATAAACACTTGCGCCTGCTTCACTGACTATAGTATAACTCACAGGTAAGTGATATTTCTTAATTGTATTTGCGACAAAAGCTTCACTTTCACGACTGGCTGTACCATTACCAATCGCAATAAGATTGACATCATATTTTGTACAAAGGTCTACTAATTTCTTTTCTGATTCCTTCACTTTCGCAACGGGAGGATGTGGATAAATGACATCAACTGTAAGTTTCTTACCTGATTCATCAATGACTGCAAGTTTACACCCTGTACGGAAAGCTGGATCAAAGCCTAAGATTCTCTTATTTTTCATTGGAGCCTGTAAGAGTAATTTACCAAGATTATCAGAGAAGACATCAATACTTGCTTCCTGGGCTTTTTCAGTAAGTGTATTTCTGACTAATCTTTCTAGAGACGGATAGGCAAGACGCTTTAAGCCATCATCAATGGCTTCATCTACATATTTAGCTGTTGGACTCTTAGGGAACTTAATATAACGTCTTGAGACAAATGTCTTGATGTAATCTTCATTAATGTTGATAGAGACAGTGAGGATCTTTTCTTTTTCTCCTCGATCAATCGCCATAATACGATGTGTCGCAATACGTGAGACATTTTCAGAATAGTCATAGTACATCTTATAGGTCATCTTTTCATCTTCCGCATTCTTCTTTTTAGAAGTGACAAGTCGGCCATAGTTCATCATAGAATCAACAATCTTATTACGTACTGTCATATCATTAGAAATTTTTTCCGCAATGATATCCTTAGCGCCCTGCAATGCCTCTTCTCTAGAGGTAATTGTATCGTTCAAATAGGCATCTATGTCTTTTTCATTAAATGTACGTGGTAAAGAAAGAAGTGTCTTCGCTAAAGGTTCTAGACCTGCTGCAATGGCCACACTGGCTCTTGTTTTCTTTTTCTGTTTATAAGGACGATAGATATCTTCTACCTGTGATAAACGTGTACATGCATTGACCATCTTCACGATATCATCATTTAAGTGTCCTAATGTTTTTATTCTTGTAAGGACTTCTTCTTTTCTTTTTTTAAGATTCACTTGATAGTCATATTGTTCCTGAATAACACGGATCTGTTCCTCATCTAAGCCATGTGTTAATTCTTTACGATAACGGGCAATAAAAGGAACGGTACAGCCATCTTCTAATAGTTTTAATGTATTTTGTATCTGTTCTGTCTTGATATTTAGCTGTTCTGAAAGTTTAAGTATAATATCTTCCTGCATTTTTGTCTCCTTTATAAAAGGCTGATTGCTCAGCCTTATGCATGTTTATATAAATATGTGATTGAAAGTGGTGGTAATTCTAATTGTCCGTTATAATCCACCATTTCTCCACTCATCAAATTCTGATAAGAACCATGTTCAATAGGTGGATAGATTGTATAAGGTGCATCATCGATATTAAGTGCGACCACAATCTTTTCTCCTTCATAGTTTCTTTCTAATACGTACTGTTTATTAGTAAGAACTAAATCCTTATAGTCTCCTAGTGTGAGTGCTTTATGTCCTCTACGCATATGAATATATTTTGATACTAAATCAGATAATTCGTTAGGTTGAGGTGCAGCGAGTTCTGGACGAAGTGGTGCATCAGTGACACCTTGAATCTTTTCACCTTTAATACCCCATTCTGAACCATAATAAATACATGGAATACCAGGAACTGCCATGAGTAAGCCAAATACTAATGGAAGTTTTCTTTCATCAGTTAATGTACTAGATATTCTATTCACATCATGGTTATCTACAAATGTGAGTAAGTCTCTACCTCTATACATATCCATCGCATTTCTCTTTAATGTATGGGCATATTCAAACATATTCAAAGAGTTAAATGAAGACCAGAATGCTTTATATGATGGATAATCAGTGATTGCATCTAGTTTAGCTTCTGTATACATGTAACCTGCATTATCACCTAATACTTCTCCTAACATAAAGAAATCCTGTTTTAAACTCTTACAATGATCACTCAACATTGCCATAAACCATCTAGGCAATGAATAAGCGACGTCTAGTCTCAAACCATCTATATCAAAACACTTGATCCAGTAATCGACTGCATCTAGTAAATAATGTTGGACATCTGGGTTATCTAGGTTTAACTTTACAAGTTCATAATGACCTTCCCATCCTTCATACCAGAATCCATCACCATAGCTAGAATCTCCATCAAAGTTGATATGGAACCAATTGGCATATGGGCTTGCAGGTCCTTTTTCCTGGACATCTCTAAACGCAAAAAAGCCTCTACCAACATGGTTAAATACCCCATCTAATACAACCTTAATATCATGTTCATGGAGTGTTTTACATACTTCCGCAAAATCTTCATTTGTACCTAAACGCGTATCGATGAGATTATAGTCACGCGTATCATAGCCATGAGAATCACTGTTGAATACAGGATTGAAATACACAGCCCCTATTCCTAATTCTTGTAGATAAGGGACAAAGTCCTTGATTTTTAAAATACGATGAGCCTGGATATCATCATTTACTTCAGGCGCACCACAAAGTCCTAGTGGGCAAATCTGATAAAATACTGTTTCTTGATACCACACAATTAACACTTCCTTTCTGTTTACTATTATACTTCATTTTTATGTGCTATCCAATCTATTTATATTATTAGTAACTTATATTTATACATTTACTATTTATTTATAGATATTCTAAATGCTTTATTGTATATATCGATTATGTTCAGGGTCATAGTCGTTCAATAATAGTTCTATCTTATCTTCATCATAATCAAGATAGACATATAAGACATATATAAGTAAATCTTTAAGCTGCTCATGGATGTCTGTACCATAGTATAGACGTAATATCTTCTCACAGCTTAACACAAAGCCTAATACATCTTTAGTATCCTTATAGTCTTCATATATGTGATCAATCATCCATCCCATTTCTTCATTCAGTGATTCTTTAAGTATGTTATAGAATTGTTCCATATTAGTGCCTCTTGAAATAGTTTTGTATATCTTCTGCAGAAATGATAGTGATTTCCCCTTCTTTATAATTATTCTTCCATGGTCCTGTTTTAGTGAGTGTTATAAGTGTTTTTAAAGGGTAACGAGAGAATGTATTGAGGATTTCATCTATGTATTCTTTCTTATTTTCATCTAGATCTAAATAAGCATCTTCAATGATCTTATAAAGCATATCATCTTGTACTCTAAACGGGAATGTAGAGAATAAATGATAGACATCAGGATAAATGACACCTTGCTTCCATGCTTCACAATGTTCATGAAAGAGTGGCTGTGGATAGGAATAAGCCTGTATGAAGTATAGATAGGATTCTAATTGCATAGGTGTGAGTTCTTCTAGTTTATAAAAGAGATAAGAAATCACCTGCAAGATTTCTTTTGAACAGGAGAATTGTGATTTAAGAGTGAGACATCTATTAATTGCCTTTTTAAAGGCTGGTCCCATCTTTTCATGGTTCTTATTCACTAAATCCATCATATAGTCTATATCACATAGTGCATTGTGAATAACTTGTGCATAGTCAGGATGAGGGGTACTTCCCTGTAAATATCTTGTAATAGTGACTTCTCCAAAGCCTAAAGCATAAGATAATGGTGCTTTACCGAGATGATAGAGAGACATAAGGGCTTCTATTTCTTCTTGTATTCTTGTTTTACACATCTTATTCACCTTCTTCACACTTATTATAGCATATGATAGACTTTTTAGAAATATCTATCATATGCATTAAAATAAAGAAAAAAGTGCATATTATTGTGAATATGCACTTTCCTGTGTGAAGATATTTTCAATCTCCACCAACATTTTCCCAAATTCATTGAGCTTTATATAAAGCTCATCATCGTCAATATTCATGACGATTTCGTTTTGTCTGATCCTCGCATCATGCATATAACATATTGCAGAGATCTTTTCCTTCTTATCAGCGTCTAGCTGATATGTATCAATCAAATTTGTGATTGTCGATGCCTGATCTGAGAGCTTATAGGACTTGTTATGCACAAAGGCATAGACAATCATATGTTCGCCCTTGAAATTCTTATAGGGCATTAATAGTTTTTGATAATTCAGCATGCGCTTCACTTCCCCTCTTGTTCTCTATTATATCTTAGTTACTATTTATAGATAGGGTGTGGCAAGAGATTGGACGAAGAAAAAGAACATATTATAATTCTAGTGAAAAGATATTTTTAAGCTGTATTTTATGGTTATTGATATAAATATAGTGATCATTGAGATTCACTATTTGTATTGTTCCTCTTATTTTAGAATAAGAAGACCCTGTGTAATAGACAAGTTCTACTTCATCTCCTTCTTGAATTTGGTGTATCTTCCAGTCAAGTTCATAATATCGGTCTTCACATAGTTCTTTTCTAGGTATTGTAGTATCTTCTTGAAGTAGTTCTTTAAATCCTTTTAAGGCATCAAAGCTTAAAAATAAGCGTGCACGATCAACCTTCTTATGCATTATGACCTCCTATTAATGTATTTCTTTTTTCTGTAGTAGCTTTCTCTTGTTTGTTCATAAGCTTTAATATCGCATTCTTCCCATACTTATGACGGATAGAGACAAGAGTTCTCTGAAGCTTCTTTTCTTCTTCCAATGCCTCTATATCACTAAATAAGTCATAGGATTCATAAGCTTCATCTAAGACATCATTAAAGGATATAGAGATTTGTCTAATGAGTCTTCCTTTTTGGACTTTTAGATGATAAAGAGATATAAAGGCATCCATCAGAACACTCAATGAATTGGTTCTAACTGTCAGCTTTCTAAAGCCTCCTGCCCATCCTCCCCCATCTGTACGTGAATAACCAATATATAAGCTTACATGATTTGTGACAAGACGTGATTCGACAAGTCTTAAGACATTGAGTTCTACCATTTCCTTTACAACGAGTATTGCATCCTCATATTCATAATCAGAAAAGAGAACCTGTGAATTATTAATAGATTCATTCTTAGGACGATACTTCTTAATAGAGGCGATCGTAGCAGGTTCTCTCCCCCAGGCATGATCAATAATATATTCCGCATTTATACCAAACTCCTTATAAAGAATCTCTTCAGGAATCTGGGTTATCCCATGCATATCCACAACACCGAGTTTTAATAAACGATTGGCTGTTCCACTTCCCATATGCCAGAAATCAGTAATAGGTAAATGATGCCATAAGTATTTCTGATATCTTTCTTCATCTAATATCCCAATATTCTCTTTTGTATGCTTAGAGATGATATCAAGAGCGACTTTCGCAAGATAGAGATTGGTTCCTATGCCACATGTGGCAGTAATATGTGTATCTGCAAATACAGCCTGCATCAACATCTTCGCAAACTCCTTCGCACTCTTATGATAAAGATGCATATAAGATGTGATATCAATAAAACATTCATCAATAGAGTAAACATGAATATCATCAGGTGAGACATAACGACAATAGATACGATAAATACGGGCTGAATACTCCATATAAAGATGCATACGGGGCATTGCAGTAATATATTCAACACCCTTGGGTATTTCAAATATACGACAGCGATTATGAATTCCCATACTTTTCATTTGAGGTGTAATCGCAAGACAGAGTGCTCCATTACCTCTAGTAGGATCTGCCACTACAAGATTGGTTTTAAAGGGATCAAGATGTCTTTCACTACATTCAACTGAGGCAAAGAAGGTTTTTAAATCTATACATAAATATACTTTTTTCATCATTATTTCTCCTTCCTGTTAGTCTTATTATAGTTATCTATGGTGCATATATCAAATAGTTTTGCACCAAAATGATTCTGTAAGTACAATGAATGACGCATTTGTTTGCACCAAATTGTATTATGTTGTATAATGCCTAAAAAGAGGTGGAGAAGATGAATTTTAAAGAATATCTAAAGAGATACAAGGAAAAGATGGGTGTATCTAATGAATATATTGCGAGTCAATTAGGTGTGAACCGTTCTACTGTAACAAGATGGTTAAAGGGTGATACAAAGGTCACAAATCCTGAAGTGATAGAGAAACTCTCATTTATATTAGGTGTAGACGTAGAATCACTTATTAATAGTGAGGAACGTTATGAAAAGCCAGTGCTAGGTGAAGTCAAGGCAGGGTATGATTTACTCATTGATGAGAATTTTGAAGGATATGAACAGGTGACTCAGGATGATTATTATCGCGGGGATTTCTTTTTACGTGTTGTGGGAGATTCTATGTCAGGGGCTCATATTCATGATGGAGATTTATTATATGTAAAGAAATGTAATGATGTACCAAGTGGGACGATTGCGGTCGTATTAATTAATCGTTGTGAAGTAACAGTCAAAAAGGTTATAAAAAAAGAAGGATTACTGATTCTAGAACCAGCAAACCCTTCTGTTGATGTACGTTATTATTCTCAGGAAGAGGTAGAAAGTCTTCCTGTAGAAATTATTGGAAAAGCATTGTATAGTCGTTCTGATTTAGTATAAGAATTCTTCAATCATTAAAGTACTCATACGCTTCTTGAGATCATCTAGTTTCACATCATCACCTAGACAAAAAGAAATATGTTTATATTCTTCAAAGAGTGTTTTTCTGCAGGTAATTTCCCTTTGTCCAATTGTAGTCTGATAAAGATGATCATGTGTTGTAATGTTCATATGATGTTGTAATTCCTTTAAAGCAGCCTGACCATTGAGTTTCATACGATGATTCTTTTCTTCTTGATCATCATTGCTTTGTGCATCAAACATATAAGCACAAATACTATAGTTCTTATGATGACATTCCTTGAATAAATCATGAATCATATAAGTGAAGTCTACAAATATTCCTCCACCTGTACCCCCTACTATACCAGAGGCAATAAGGACATTAATATGATTATCTCCAGCAATAGAGATCATCTTCTCAATGAGTGTCTTGAATTCACTTCTTATACCTTCATAGACAGATTGAGTTCTAAAAATCTTCTGTCCAAGTGTTCTGTCACAATCTGTTCCACGAGGATCTAGAATAATGATTTCATCATCTGTCATATGTGTATTCTTGATATGAGAAGTCATATCTACGATTCTCATTTCTACTCTATCTATATCATCATAATCATGTTTTATTTTACCTTTTAAGGAATCAATGACACCGCCACCAAGTCCTCCTAATCCAACAATAATAATAGGATCTGCTTGATTCATGTTTCTACTTAGTTGTAGCCCCATAAAGTTATCCTCCATTTCATAACCACAAATAATTTAGCCGTAACTATTCTAACATATTTTAAACACATTACAATAAAAATCAAAGGAAGCTGTAAAGCCCTTCTAGGACCTTACAGCTTCCCTTTTTTCATATAATAAGATGCTTTGATTATAAGAACACGATCTGTATAAGTATAACCATTTCTCATTATATGAGCATTGGAGAATTTCTTTCGGCAATTTTTATGCTGGTCAGCTTCCCCTTCATAACCAGCATTCTTTTTCTCTTGAGTCATATAATCCGCTTCCCCTCTTTCAATGCCATATATTATTATACAATAATGATTATTTATTACAATACATATTCATAACATATTCACATAATAATAACATAATATTAAAAAGAATAGGCTATTTGCCTATTCTTCTACAAAATTGAATTTGTCTTTGTTTCTTTCTTTGAATACTTCAAAGAGAATATTTGTTTGATCAGGTGTAACACCTAATAAGCCATCTACACCCTCTTCTTTAGTAGGTACGACTTCAAAGATAGAAACCTGTGTTGTTGATTCGTTATGTGGCATAAGAACAACATATGTGCGCTCATCATAAGTGAATTGATCTAACATCTTGAACTCAACATCATTTCCTGATGCATCTTTTAATGTAATAATGTTTTTCATTGTGTTTACCTCGCGTATCCATTATGCCATAAGTATGTGTCTTACGACAATCATTTTTAACTGATCTGCCATTTTACATGAGAACCATGATCATCCTTGGATACAACTAATTGATCTTCTATTTCCTGTTTTAATTCTGATACATGGGAGATAATACCAATAAGTTTAGACCCTTCTGACATATCCATAAGTACTTTAACGGCTTCATCTCTTGAATGATCATCTAAAGAGCCAAATCCTTCATCAATAAACATAATATCTAGATCAATACCTGATGCACTTTCTTTAATCTCATCTGCCATACCTAGGGCTAAAGAGAGTGCAGCCATGAATGATTCTCCACCTGATAAAGTATTGATTTCTCTTTCAGAGTCAGTCACAAAAGAATAAACCATTAAGTCTAAACCTTTATTCTTACCTTCTCCTGCCTGTTCAATATTTTTAAGATGTAACTCATACTGACCTGCAGACATATCATAGAAACGATTGTTGGCTTCTATTAAAATACGTTCTAGGTATGTTCTTTGAACATATGTTTCTAAATCCATTCTAGAGCCTGATACATTACCAGATAATTGGTTGTATAGAGTAGTTAATTGGTGGTTCTTATGAATCATTTCTTTTGCATGAGAAACAATCTTATCTAAGCTCTTTAATGATTCATTGTTGTTTAAATAAGTATGTTCTTCTTCTTTTACAGCTTCTAATTGATTTTGATATGTCTTTACTATATCTTGATACTCATTTTCTAGTACATCTAGTTCAGGAAGAGATTGTCCATTGATACGTTTCTCTATTGTTTCAATTTTAGAAGAGACACTCGCATGATTCTTAGAATAATCCATATAAGCTTGATTGAAACGCTTTATATCTTCTTTTTGATACTTAGAAGTAAGCTCCTGCCAAGAATCACATTTGTATTCTTCTACTAAGCTTGTATAAGTCTTATAAGACTCATCCCTGCTTCTTTCTAGTTGAGGAAGAGATTCTTTATAGGATGTAATAAGTGTTTGACACTTATTATAAATATCTGTAGATATATTTAATTTGTCTTTGAAGTTCTTATAAGATAGTTCTTCTTGTTCTTTCTTTTGATCAAGTAAACTCATTGCGTTTTGTGCTTCTTCTAATGAAGCATAGCTTAACTGGCTCTTTAATTGTGTCAATGTAGAATCAAGAGAAGCAAGCTTGACTTCATATTGATGAATATCATCAGTCAGTGATTTTACATTCTCTTCATATTGGTTTAACTGTGTTTCAATTGTTTCTAGTTCTTTTGTGAGTACTTGATAACGACTCTTTCTCACATTGAGTTCTTCTATAAGACGACTCAGAGTTTGTTTTTCATTTAGAAGTGTTTCTTTAATAGAATTAAGAGTAGATTCACTAGAGAGTGTTTCACTTAGAATCTTTAAATCATTCTTGTGTTTCTCTTTTAATTCATTTAAAGAATCATTTAAAGATGAGGCTTTTGCGCTTTCTGTTTCTAGTAAGATAAATGCCTTGTCTTTTTCTCTTCTCATTTTTTCTAGTTCTTTTTTAGTGGCCACTTCTCCATCTTTTAAAGATGCAGGAAGTGGATGGTGGATGGAACCACATACAGGACATGGAGTACCAACTTCAAGTGTTCTTGCAAGTAAACCTGCCTGTGCATCTAGGAAGAGCTTATTAGCTTCTTCATAGATTCTATTCTTCTGATTATAATAAGTACTTAATCTTGTATATTCATTTTGTGTTGCGATGAGTTCTTTTTCTTTTTTAGAAATAGATTGAAAGTCTTTAACGAGGTTGTTGTAAGAATCAAGCTTAGTCTTGAATTCCTTATGTTTTGATTCTAGAATAACCTGTTCTTTTTCTACATCCTTGAGTGTTTCTAGTTCTTCTTTACCTTTTTCCTGTTTTAATAATAAAGATTCTTTGTTTTTATTGAGTAATGTAAGTTGTTTAGTAGAATTATCAATAGATTTATTAATATTAGATATACTATTTTCTATTTTACTTAATTGTTTTCTATTTTCTAAATCTTTTGTCGCTTTATCATATTCTTGTGTATATAAACGAACTGATTGTTCGTATTTTGTATCTACAGTTTTCTCTTCTTCTTTTAAGTTTTCATACTGAATGCGTATCTCTGGCTCTCTTTTGAGTTCATTTTCTAGCTTGTTTTGCGTATCTGTATATTGTTTTTGATCTTTTGTATAAGAGTTATGTGCCTGCAAGATATTATAAGCATATTCAATTTTACTAGAGAGCTTATAGTTATTTTCTATCTCCTCTTTTTGATTATTTAAGTTAACGAGCTGCTGCTTTGCCTCTTTTAGAACTTGATAATCATTAAGAAGTTGTTTTGCTTGATCTAGATTTGTTTTCTTTTCCTCTTTTAATGCATTAGTCTTACTTAATGCATCTTTATCCTTATTAAGAGTCTCTTCTAATACCTGACAATAGGATTCTAACTCATCTACTAATTCATTGAGATAAGAGATTTCCCCTCTTTGAATCGCTTCAATAAGGAAGACAAGATTTTCATGTTCTTCACTTACATGAATATGCCCTACTTCACTCATACATCTTGTTTTGATATCACTAATACTCTTTTCTGTTTCTTTTCTTCTATTGTTGAGTTCTTCTACAATGTCATTATAGATTTCTGTATGGAAAAGCTTTCTAAAGATTTCTTTCTTCTCATTAGATGATTTACGTAATACATCCATGAATTCACCTTGTGCAATCATTGCGACCTGCATGAACTGTTCTTTAGTGAGATGAATGATATCTATGATCTTCTTATTAGCTTCTTTTTGAGGATACTCAGACCCATCTGGCATCATTAATGCGATACTACCTGATTCCGCTTTTTCTTTTCTCAAACCTTTTTTAGCGCCTGCTTTATAGTATGTATAATGCTGGGGAATACGATGAATGGTATAGATTTTTTCATCATCACCATAGCCTTGTGAGAAGGTCAATTCTACGTAAGGTTTAACGTCTAATGAAGCAAATTGGCTTTGTAAGAGTGTGCCTGTTTTCTTATTTAGAGTAGAACTGCTTTCTCCATATAATGCGAATACAATCGCATCAAAGATAGTTGTTTTACCTGCGCCTGTATCTCCAGTAATTAAAAACAAATTCTGATTTGGTTCTCTAAAGTCAATGACTGTTTTAGATGCATAAGAACCAAAGGCTTCCATTACGAGTTTAATAGGTTTCATACTATACCCCTTTCACATGGTTGATGATATCTTGTAATAAATCTTTTTCTTCTTCATCAACACCATTTAGGAAATCAGTACATAAAGAGAATGGATCCATTTTAACATCCTTCTTTACAACTGCCTGATAGTTATTCTTTCTTATGTTTTCTCTTCTTATTTCTAGTAATCTAGGAAAAGCATTTTTTAGTTTTTCCTGCATTTCAAAGATATTAAGATCCTGTTTATCAGTGAGTACAACTCTCACAAAATCATCACAGGATTGATTTAATACATCTTTAAGTTCTCCTTCTATGATCCTTAGATCATGAAGTGGTTTTAAAGGAAGTACCTGTGTTTCTACAACACCTTTTTCTTTCATTTCTATTTCTATAATTCCTTTGTCCTGACCTGCTTCACTCATAGAATAAGGTAAAGGTGTACCACAATAGCGATAGACATCACTTCCTACCTTCATAGGCTTATGGATATGTCCTAAAGCAGCATAGTCAAATGGGAGTAATACTTCTCCACTGACTTCATCAATGTTGCCAGCAGTACGTATTTCAGAGTCAGTTCGTTCTATGTCTTCTGCTTTCTTATTAACTGGTAGATAGAACTGGTGAGAAATCAATACGTTTCTATCCTTTGTATTCATTTCTTCTCTTTCTATCAGTTTCTTAATTGTTTCACTATAGGAGTAGTTTCTTCCGTCGTTAGTACCAATAATGTTTTTAACCATGGAAGGTTTCACAAAAGGAAGAAGATAGAAATGAACAGGTCCATAATTGTCATTTAAAGTAATTCTTTCAATATGATCTTCTTCTTTTTCAGGAGGGTTACCTACCATATAGAGGTTCTGTTTAAGTAGTACCTGTCTAAAACAATCTATTCTAGGGGCACTATCATGATTACCAGAAATCATCATAATAGTAGATTGGGGTACTGCTTCCTTTAAAGATGTCACAAAAGAGTCAAATAGACTCACTGCTTCAGCACTAGGAACAGCTTTATCATATATATCACCTGCAATCATAATAGCGTCAGGTTGTTTTTCTTTTGCGTATTGTACAATTCTATTAAGTATATATTGTTGGTCTTCTGTTAAGTCTCTATTCATTAGCTTTAAGCCAATATGGAGATCAGATAAATGAAATAGTTTCATTATTATTTGTCCTTTCTGTGTTTTTGATATGTCTATTATACACCATCTATTTATTCTATGTCTTAAATACATGCTTGATAATACCTTGAAATAGGTGTCATGAAAAAAATATTATAAAATGATTTATGCTATACAAAAAGAAACAGCACCCAGCTGTTTCTCTCTCGTTAAATTCCAAACTCTCTTGCAAGTTCTTCATCTACTTCATCTGCAGTAAATATTTTACCTTCTTTGATAGATTCAATACCTTTTCTTAATTCTTTGTCTAGTTCTTCTTGTGTCATACCACCAATTGCGGTTGGTTCTGTATATGTCATATCTATCACCTCTTTAGTCTAAAGTAAGCATTATCAACATGTATTACAAGACAAAAAGATAAAAGAATATACTTTCTATACTGTAAACAATAATACTACAAAACCCATAAGTACAAACAATACAGGTAGAATAATCGCAATGAATCTATTAGATGCTTTCTTATACCAATAAGGAATTAACGATAATCCAAATAGAATTATACTAGCTGCAAATAGATAATCACCTTCCATGATACCTACACAGCCAAATAGAGCTATACCTACACCAATAAGAGTACGAATAATATCAGATATAAGAAATACAGAACCTATTGCTTTTTTCTGTATTCTTTTTCTTTTCATCTTCTTTTCATATCTTGTATATTCATTGTCTAGAGTACTATCACATACAGGACATTTCTTCATTCCCGGTTCTACTCTACATCCACATTTAGGACAGATCATTATTTCACCTTCTCATAAGCTATTCTAGGTGTGCCATCTTCTACATAGATAATTCCTGTTTCTTGAAAACCATTTTTTAACAAAACCTTCTGCATAATCTTATTATCTTCATGTGTATCAGCTCGTAAGTGTGGACATTTCTCACCACAGAAGTCCACTGCTTTCTTAAAGACTTGATGCATAATACCATCACTCGCAATACGATGAATCGTACCATAAGTACTGTGATCAAGCCATGCACCTTCTATTTTATTATATGTAGGATCTTCTCCAAGAATAAACGCAAATACACTATGTATAATAGATTCTTCTTCCATTACAAAGAGTTGATGTTTATGAATATCTTCTTCTAATGTTTTTAAATCAGGATAACTGCTGTTCCACTGATGTGGGTTTCCTGTTTTTCTCATAAATGCTTTCGCAATTTCATATATTTCTAATATTCTTTCTAAGTCTTCTGTTCTGGCTTCTCTAATAATCATGATTCATCCTCCCTACCACAATTTAATCAAACAGAGTTAATCTCTGTCAATATGTAAACATGAGAAGCTCCTGTTAACCTTTAGATGTATCACTTAATACCAGCATATTTCATTATAATCCTCCCTCAAAACTTAACAGATTATGTTTATTCATTTTGTAGTATACTAATCCTACTAGATCTGCAAGTGCCCAGCCTATTGGAACTGACCACCATATGCCAATGACTCCTAGTGCTGGTATAGAAGATAAAATATAAGCTAAAGCGACTCTTGTACCAAGTGAGAATACTGTAAGGACAACACTCATACCTGGTCTTCCTAAAGCACGATATAGACCATAAAACAAGAATAAACAACCTATACCAATATAGAATGCACCTTCTATTCTTAAGTAGCGTACACCTTCTAAAATAATGCTTGTTTCTTTGGCATCTACAAAGATCATCATTAAAGGTTTCGCAAATATATAAACTAGAATAGAAATGATTATACAGAATATTGAAGAGATACGAACAGCTTCTTTGAGTCCTTTTTGTATTCTTTCTTTTTCTTTGGCTCCATAGTTTTGAGCAATGAATGTAGAAAAGGCATTTCCAAAGTCCTGTACTGGCATATAGGCAAAAGCATCTATTTTTACTGCAGCTGCAAATGCAGCCATAACAACTGTACCAAAGCTATTAACTAACCCTTGTACCATCAGTATTCCTAGATTCATGACTGATTGCTGGATACAAGTAAGAAGCGAGAAAGAGATGATCTGTTTAATTCTTTCTCTTTTTAAGTAACTAACCTTAAATATTACAAGTACTTCTTTATATTTAAGTAGTGTATAAAACATGATGCCTATACCTGATACATATTGGGATAGTACTGTAGCAAGGGCTGCACCCCCTACTCCCATCTTTAATACAAGTACAAAATAGAGATCTAGAATAATATTCAAGATAGAAGAGATGGCAAGAAAGATGAGTGGAATGACTGAATTACCTATAGATCTTAAATAAGCCGAAAAGAAGTTATATAAAAATATCGCAATGATTCCCATAAAAATATATAGGAGATAACATCTCATATCACCCCATACCTCATGAGGCACTCTTAAGAAGAGTTTAAGTACATCTAGACATATATAAGCAATGATATTAAGTAATATGGATATGAAGGCAATAAAGAAGAAGGAGGCACATAGATCCTGTTTTAAACCTTTTTTATCTCTTTGTCCAAATCTAATAGAAAAGAGTGCACCACTACCCATACATAAACCTAATATAATAGATGTAATAAAGGTCATTAAAGTAAAAGAAGAACCGACTGCAGCTAAAGCTGTTTTTCCTAAGAACTGCCCTACTATTAAAGTATCCGCAATGTTGTAACATTGTTGTAAGAGGTCTCCTAGTATCATAGGTATCGCAAACAACAGCATTGATTTCACAACAGATCCTTTTGTAAGATCTTTATTCATTGTATGCCTCCTTTTCGTAACTTCATACTTACGTTATGCAACTATTATAGTATAATAGTTTGCTTATATCAACTTGTGATTTATTTTACGTAATGATAAGATAAATAAGACAGGAGTGATATGTATGTACTTAAATGGTTTAGATGAGTTAGATCAGAAGATTATACAGTTATTAGTAAAGAATGCCCGTATGTCTTATTCTGATATAGGAGAAAAGATTGGAATTTCTAGAGTAGCTGTTAAAGCACGTATTCAAGCTTTAGAGAATAAAGGGATTATTGAAGAATATACAACGATTATTAATCCACAAAAAATAAGTGGTGCTGTATCCTGTTATTTTGAGATAGAAACAAAACCAGATTATTTTAAAGAGGTAATAGATATATTATATAAGAATGATATAGTGACTCAGATCTATAGAGTAACGGGTAGAGATAAACTACATTTACATGCAGTGGCATCTTCTAATGAAGAGATGGAACATTTTCTTCATGATGTGATAGATACACTTCCTGGTGTGTTAAGCTGCAACTGTAATACGATATTATCACGTGTAAAAGATATAAAAGGATTAAGACTATAAAGGTCGGTACAAAAGCGTACCGACCTTTTAGATTGAGTTGGCCATTTCATAGGCTTGTTTATATATTTCCTGATCCTTTACTAGACCTGCATCCATGACATTTGTGGCATAAAGTCTACCCTTTATTTCATATTCTTCTAGATGTTCTACAAAACCATCTAGGTCTCCTAATGCTCTTTCTACAATATCTTCACCTAATCCTGCAGAGATGATGTAATAGACATCCTTTTTACCTAGATGCTGCCAGATAGGATAAGTACGATCTATGAATGTTTTCATTTGTGCACTGATTCCATAGAAGTATACTGGTGTTGCAAGTACTAATACATCTGCTTTTTGGTAAAGGTTTAATATGTTTGCCATATCATCCCTAAGAATACAAGTGCCACCATTTCTCATACAACCATCACATGCTCTACAAAAACCGATATTTTGATCCATGATACGTATCATGTCTACATGATGGCCTTTATCTTCTGCACCCTTCTTGAATTGATTACATAGTAGTTGTGAGTTTCCATTTCTTCTAGGTGAACTAGATATGATTAATATGTTTTTCATTGTTTGTCATTCCCTTTATTTCTCTTATTTTACTTATATTAATAATGTTTTCAATCTTCGTTCATATTGTGAAAATATATGAAAAAGCATATACTATCAACAGAAAGGGGTTGAGCCTATGTATACAGATATAAATATTAGTATGGACAGTGATGTAAAAGAAAAAGCAGATGCATTATTTAGTGAACTTGGTATGGACCTCAGTACCGCATTTAATCTATTTGTAAGAGAATCATTGCGAGTGGGTGGTATTCCTTTTGAACTAACACCAAATAAAGAAACTATAGAAGCAATGGAAGAAGCAAAAAGAATGACTTATGATTCTTCTGTTAAGGGTTACGATAATTTAGATGAGTTGTTTGAGGAACTCAAAAGCTAGGCACTGTACAGCTGTACAGTGTTTTTTTGCATCAAAAAACACCTCTTATTAGAGATGTTCACAACTGCATTAGGACGAATACAATTATACTTATAACTATTACAACACTACCCATAATGATAAACATCTTAGATGCAAAACTATTATAAATAGGTCTATCTACATAGCAGATCTTAGGGTTATATGGATTATAGTAAACAATCATTTTACTATTTATAGGCCATAGTTTTTCTGCCATCTGACGGACATTTACAATGGCTCCCGATTTTATATGTAGGTATCCTTTTTCATCCTCATAAGCGTTAGATTTGACTGGTAGTGGTATTCCTGATGCTTTGATAGACTTAATTCCATTGTATTTCTTCTTTGTCTTATAAGTTATACCATCTAATACATATTCTACTATTGGACACATGCGTGATTCTCCCGGGAAACTATAGCTAATTACTTTTCCTTCTACACTTTTTGTGCATTGTTTGTTATGTTTATTAGAAATCATATTCATAAGTATTCCAGATATAATTAATATCAAACCTATTCCACCGTCTACTAGTAACTGTACCATTGCCATTTAGATCACCCTACCTCATTATAACACATGGAAAAAGAACGTCTCAATGAAGAGACGTTCTAGTTATTAAGCTCTTTTTTTCTTAAGAAAGATAAATGCAACACAAGCAAGACCCATTAATGTGACGAGTGGTAGGATAACTGTGCTATCACCTGTTTTTACATTATCCTTCTTAGTGTCTTCTTTCTTTGTATCTTCTTTCTTTGTGTCTTCTTTCTTTATATCTTCTTTCTTAGTGTCATCTTTCTTAGGTTCTTCTGGTTTAGTTTCTACAGGTTTTTCTACTAAAGCATCCATAGCAGACTGTAATGAAGCAATTGCCTCATCAATCTTCTTCTGAGAAATACCATTTGTATTAGCTACTTCTTTAGCATCAGCTAAAGCTGATACAAGTTTATTCCAAGAATCTTCTGTATATTTATTAGAATCTAAGCTTTCAGCCTTAGAGATTAAGTCATTTAATGTATCTTTGTTGAGTAATGACTTATAAGTGATACCATAACCACGTTTATACTTAATAGTATCAGTATAAAGCTTAGCAGTCTTATCATATACAGGAATATTAACTGGAAGTGTTCCCTGAGCACCAAATGTACCTAAAGCAACTTCAATACCTGCAATAATGTTAGGTCCATAAGCAGCTTTAGAAGATGTAACTCCACCAACAATTGCTTCAGTAACATCTACTGAAGAACCTTTACATCCATATACAGCTAAAATAGCATCTGCATTAGCATACATCTGTACATCATATGGTTTATCCACTGACATCACGATAGATTTCTTACCCTTTTCATGAGTATAGTCTACGATATCTTCTACATTTGAATACAACCAATGGTTAGATGAGAAACGACTTGCAGCACTAATTTCTGAGTTAACGAATAATGTATCAGCCCAATCAATGTTTTCTTTTACAGCATCCATATTTGAACCATTATATCTTACTACTTTTACTTCTGCAGAGTCAGGAATAAGTCCTGCTTCCTTAGCACGGTTATAACCCATGATCATCTGAGCTCTTTCATTGTCATATGGACAAAGCATCAAGATCTTCCGGTTTTCTTTTACTACTAGAGGTAAAGTATTGTTTTCATTCTTTACAACAGTGACAGCTGCAGCTGCGATTTCTCTTTCAGTTGCTCTATTAGTGGCACTACCTACTGTAGATAAAGCTTTATTTAATGAGAAGTTTGATTCTTTCCAATCTAAGATGCCTCTGTTTTCTTTAACTGTTAAGATTCTTCTGCATCCATCATCTAATCTTGATTCAGAGATTTCACCATTATTCACAGCATTTTCTACATAATCAATAATTGTGTCTAGCTTCTTAACATCTTCCTGGTTATAAAGAACTGTAGGCATACAGATTAAATCAGCACCTGCTTCAATGGCTAGCTTAACCGCCTGTGATTCACCAAATGTATCAGCAATAGCCTTCATGTTCATCGCATCTGTAGTGACTACACCATTGAATCCCATTTCACCCTTTAATAGATCAGTGATGATTGCTTTTGACATAGTCGCAGGTTTCTTTTCTTCGTTACCTGTTTTTTCTGATACAACAGTTGTGTCATCTAATTGTGGATATAAGATGTGTGCAGTCATGATCATTTCAATACCCTGATTGATTGCAATCTTATATGGTTTTAATTCATTATTTAATAATTCTGCTTTTGATTTGTTTACGATTGGTAAACCATAATGTGAGTCAGTGGCTGTATCACCATGACCTGGGAAGTGCTTCGCACATCCAATTACGTTATAGTCCTTCAAACCAGCGATTGTTGCAGAAGCCATGTTCCCTACTACATCTGCATCATCACTGTAACTTCTTAAACCAATAACTGGGTTGTTGGCATTATTATTAACGTCAACAACAGGAGCTAAGTTAGTATTAATACCAATACTACTTAATTCACTACCAATAATCTGACCTGCTTTTTTCGCATACTCTGTATTATGAGTTGCACCAAGTGCCATGTTACCAGGTAAAGCTGTACCTGAACCTAAACGGTATACACTACCACCTTCCTGGTCAGCACTAATTAATAGTGGAATACCACCATCTTTTGTGGCTGCTTTCTGCATAGCCATACTTAAATTATAAGATTGTTCTGTTTCCTGGATGTTCTGAGCAAAATAAATAAGTGCTCCAAAATCATAATCTTCGACAATCTTTCTGACTTGGTCATTCATCTTAGTAAATTCATGACCTGTTGTCTGTGCACCATCACTTAAGTCTTCATCCCAGTAACGGAAATCTACCATAAGCATCTGTGTGATCTTTTGTCTTGTACTCATATTGGAGAGTAATTGATCCACTCTGCTTGTAGCATGAACATTTGATGGCAAAGCCATTGAGAGTGCCATAGCTGTACTAAGTGCTATAGCGGATACCTTCTTCATATCGTTTTCTTCTCCTTTCGAATGTATCTAACATAGTTATTGTAGCGCTTACATGTTACTTATGCAACAAATATTTCGTTTATTTTCTTTTTGCTATGTAATTTTATTTTAATATAGTATATCAGCCTATGCATACTAAAAAAGCATGATATACATAAGATAATATGAGTTACAGTATTTCAACATTTGAAAAAGAACTGTATGACTGTAATATATATGAGATAGAAAAGATTGTGTTAAGGGAGATGGTTGTATGGAAGAAAGGAATAATTTTGCGAAGGGAAAGGTTTCTACACATATATTATCTATTGCAGGACCAATGATCGTAGCACAGTTGATTAATGTACTCTATAATGTGATAGATAGAATATATATAGGACGTATTCCTCATACATCAACACTGGCTATGGGAGGACTGGGAATATGTCTTCCTATTATTTCTATAGTGATTGCGTTTGCGAATCTTTTTGGTATGGGTGGTGCCCCACTTTGTTCAATTGCAAGAGGTAAAGGCAATAATAAGGAAGCAGAAGAGATTATGGGAAATGCTTTCTGTTTGTTAGTACTATTTGGGATAGGTATAATGATTATTGGTTTTCTTTTTAAGGAGAAGATCTTATGGCTCTTTGGAGCAAGTACGCATACTTTTAAGTATGCGAATGATTATTTGACTATATACTTATTAGGGACAGTGTTTGTGTTAATAGGACTAGGAATGAATAGTTTTATTAATAGTCAGGGATTTGCGAAGATAGGAATGATGACAGTACTGATTGGTGCTGCATTGAATATTATATTGGATCCAATCTTTATATTTGTATTAAATATGAATGTGAAAGGTGCAGCACTCGCAACAGTACTGTCACAGTTTCTATCTGCTTTATGGACAATACACTTTTTAAGAAGTGATCAAACAATACTTAAGTTAAAGAAAGAGTGTATGTATATAAATCCTTATTATGTAAAGCGTATATTCTCTTTAGGGACTGCAGGATTTATGATGGGTATTACGAATTCGATAGTATCTATTGTATGTAATTCCACTTTACAACTATATGGTGGTGATCTCTATATAGCGATTATGACTATTATTAACTCTATTAGAGAAGTTGTGCAGTTACCAGCCCAAGGGTTTGGAAATGCCTCTCAGCCAGTATTAGGATATAATTATGGGGCTAAAGAATATAAACGTGTCTTATCAGCAATACGTTTTGTAACACTCTTATGTTTTGGAACAATGTTTATTATCTGGGTATTAATTACTGCTTTCCCACAATACTTTATTAAAATCTTTACTCATGATCCTCATATTACTAAACATGCAATTCTTTATATTAGATTATATTTTGCAGGATTCTTTATGCAGTCATTACAGATATGTGGTCAATCTGTGGCAGTAGGACTAGGTAAATCTAAACAGGCTATCTTCTTTTCTATCTTTAGAAAAGTGATTATAGTAGCTCCTTTGACTATTATTCTTCCACATTTTATTGGAATTGAAGGTGTGTTTATTTCAGAAGCAATTAGTAATTTTATAGGTGGAGGTGCCTGTTATATTACAATGTGGTTAACTATTGGAAAGAACTTAAAAAAAGAGATTTCTTAGAAAAGAGATCTCTTTTTTCTATTATTCTTATGTAATACTTCTAAATAACATAAATATAACACTTACCTTATTGCATTAAATTAGATTTGAGAATATCATAATATATATAATATACAACAAGGGAAGGAAATAAAGATGAAAAGGAAACAGATGATATTAGCTGCAGGTGCAGTTGTGATTATTGGTATTGGTGGTACTGCTTATGCATTAAGAAGTCCTAAATTAGAACTTAAGACTACTAAAGTGAATGTAGAGTATGGGACTACATAAACACCTAAACTTAAGGATATAGTAAAGAATTATAAGGATTTTAATAAAGATGATTTAGAAATTATCAACAAGATACCTAATGAGAAGGATAAGACTTATCCTGCAGTAGGTAAGTATACTATTACTGTGAAGTATAAAAAGAAGTCTTTGAAACAGAGTGTCATTGTGAAGGATACAAAAGCACCAGAGTTTGTATTACCTGCAAATATGGAGTTAATACAGGGAACTGGTTTCAATACATTTGATTACGACTCTCTAAAGTCTCTTCTGAATATTCGTGATTTTTCTGAAGTAAGTATTGAGATTGATACAAGTAAGATAGATATTAATACTCCAGGGCAGTATGATCTTAACGTTACAGTAAAAGATAAGTATAATAATGAAACCAAGAAGACCGGTAAGGTCACTGTGATTGCAAAACCAGTGATTAGTAGTAATGAAGAAGTTGTTCATGAGACAGTGAAGAATAAAGATGGTACTACAAGTGTAAAGACTAAGGTACAGAAGAAACAGAGTTCTAATACAAATAGATCTTCTAATAGTTCTTCTTCCAACAACAGCAATTCTTCTGGAAACAGTAATACTTCAAGTGGTTCATCATCAGAAACTCATAAAGGATCATTAACAGTTGAAATGGATCCTAAGTATCATTGGGAAGGAGAAAATTCTTATGGAGATGGTGCAGAAATTAGTGGTGAAGACTTTGATAAGTTAACTGGTGGAGACTGGAAGAACTGGGATTATTAAGAACTAAATATCTTCCCTTCAGGGAGGTTCACATATAGTGGTCTCCCCTTTTTTCGTATTATCAATATGTTTATTAAGGATATTGCCTAATTCATCAATAGTATGATCCTTCTTCCCTATGATCAGTATCCATTTTTCTTAATTTCTATGCTGCATGTGTCGTACCATAATAAGATGTGGTTTTAAATAAATATATTATACTTACCCATATTTTTATGAATACTACTTGCAATAGAGTTCATATAGTGTATAATAATCTCAATTTTGGGATTAAATTCAGGAGGGTAAAAATGAAAACGAGTAGTGGTAAGCAGTTAGCTAAAAAGATGTTAATTGCGATGATTTGTGGTCTTGCCTGTGGGTTTGGCTGCATTATGTTAAGAGAACACTTAGTAAGTAGTGGTCAGACTGATCTTTGGACAAAGATCAATAACTTATTCTTTCAGGATATTACACAGCCTACAGCAACTAAAGCTGTTGGGATCTTCTATATTGTAGGTCAGTTATTTGTTAATTCATTACAGCTTATTATTGTACCTATGGTATTTGTATCTATTACATTAGCTATTTCAACTATCACAGATACAAAGAAGTTAGGTAGAATTTCTACTAAGACTATTTTAACTTTCTTTATTACAACTGTATGTGCATTATGTTTTGCAGGTGTAATTGCCTCTATTGTATATCGTTTAGGTTTCTTTAATGCAGTGGGTAAAGCAGCAGTAACAATCCAGCAGGGTTCTACTGGTTCTAACCCATTAAATATTATTTTAAACATTATTCCTAACAACCTTATTTCAGCTTTCTCTACTAATGGTAACGTATTAGCGATTGTATTTATTGCAGTTGCTATGGGTCTAGCAATGAATACATTAGAAGAAGAAACAAAGACTCTAAAGAAGTTATTCGAAGAAGTGTCTAAGATTATTACTTTATTCTTATCATTTGTAGTTAATAAGTTTGCACCTATTGGTATCTTCTGCTTATTAACTAGAACATTCGCAATTTATGGTATTGATTCATTAAGACCAGCACTTGCTTATGTAGTTACAGTTGTTATTGCATTATTTGTATATTTATTCTTAGCTTATCCTATCTACTTAATGTCTATGGCTAGAGTAAATCCAAAGCCATTCATGAAGAAGATGGTTAAGGTTGCTTTATTTGGTTTCTCTACTTCTTCTAGTGCTGCAACTCTTCCAATCAATAAGAGAACAGTAACTGAAGAATTAGGTGTAGATAATCAGATTGCATCATTTGTATTACCTTTAGGTATGACAATCAATATGGATGGTACAGCAATTATGCAGGTTATTGCAGCTATGTTTATTGCAGCAAGTTCTGGATATAAAGTAACATTCATGTCTATGGCAGTTATTGCAGTACTTGCATTAATTGCATCAGTTGGTACTCCAGCTGCACCAGGTGCAGGTGCTGTAATCCTATTTACTATCTTAACTGGTATGGGTTATACAAACGATGCAGCATTACTTGCATACTCATTAATTCTTTCAATCAATAGACCTATTGAAATGTTAGTTACTTCACTTAATGTAGTTGGTGATGCTTCTACTTCAGTAATTGTAGCCAAGAAAGAAAACATGATTGATCAGGAAGTATATAAAGGGTAATAGTTCTTTCTCGAAAAGGAGTCAGAAATATTAAAATCTGACTCCTTTTATAATACCTTAAACAGAGTCTCTACCTCTATATACAAAGTAATAAATTTCAAAAAACAGGCAAGAATGATGATAAAATCTCTTTAGATGTGAAAGACTAAACGCAACTTTGACAGATTTAAAGTGGAATTTAACTTTTCACTTTAGACACCTAAAAAATCAAATAGTTTACTTGTAATTTTACGACAAATGTGTATAATACTAGTGAAGAGAGCTGGAAGATAGGGTGGCTTTTAAAAAGCGGCCTTGTTGAATGGTTTTCTAGTAAGAAAGAGGCTTCTAATGGTGACCTTTAAAAGGTAGCTTTAATTAGAGGCTTTTTTGCTATAAAAAAGAAGAAGCCAGATTGCTCTGACTCCTTCAAGTATATGTCCGCAAACATATACCCCAATTACTGATAATATGTACTAATACAGAGCGAGTATGCAAGAGGCAGATTAAACTTTCTTATAAAGAATATCATTCTTGTTTAATAGTTCTAATACTTCCTTTATATTCTTAAAGGTATGTACTCCCTTTTTGATATACTTACTAGGCCATAAGAGAGAAGATTGTAGTAATGAGTAAGGTATCAAAATATCTCTTCCCTGCTTTAGACAGTGATCTGCTTGTCTTAATGCCCCACTTTTCTCTCTTGCTTCCATGATAATAGTTGCGATAGAAATACCACTCATAGTCGCATTTCTTAAAGGGAAATTCCATTTGTATACTTTATTACAAGGTGGGAATTGTGAGACAACAAGTCCATGTTTTTCAATAGCGAGTTGAAGCTTTTTGTTTTCTTTAGGATAGTACTGGTTAATAGGTGTTCCTATGACAGATATAGTTCTTCCATTGTTTTTTAATGCTGCTTGGTGGGTTATTGTATCTATGCCTTTCGCAAGTCCTGCATTGACTACTATATTTCTTTTGACTAATGCTTTTACAAGTATTTCTGTTTTTTCCATTGCTTCCCTAGAAGCATTTCTACTCCCTACTACACTGACAGACTTTTCATTTAATAAGTGCACATTGCCCTTAAGAAATAAATATGGTGGTGCTGTTGGAATCACAGCTAATAGTTTAGAGTTTATCTCATCACCTTTTTTAACTAATATAACGTCTTCTGGGAGTGTTTTGAAACTCTCCTTGACTCTTAGATAGGTATGATAGAAATCCTTCTCTGATACGTGTAATTTCAAGGATAAGTAAGGGATATTATGTATAAGACCACTTCAATAATCGAAGTGGTCTAATTGTGCTATAAATTGACTTGTTTTCTTATCGTTACAATTGAAATATTGTTGGATTGTATAATACAAAATAGCATCTCTTACATATACATTATTGATATCCATAGTAGCCTCCTTTAGGAGTATTCTATTATTGGAATGAGTGATTATCAAGAGAAGAAAAACACTATTGTGTTCATAATATGTAGATGTATAATCAAGTCAGGAGGTATAGGTTTATGTGTTATCTAGTCGCAAAGAGGATGAAAAAAACTGGATGTATTGCATTACAGACAGAACCTGGAGAAGAAATGGCAAAATTTGCAGATAAAATACAAGAAATACTTGGGTATGATATAGAGATTATTACTATTAGTAAACACACTGCATATGGGGAGTATGAACCTTATCATTTTGTGTATAGTTATGAAGAGTTTAAAAAAGAGGCAAGTCTACTTTAAAAGGAATTCTTAATGTTTAGGATTCCTTTTATGCTCTATAGACTAACTTGTAAACATGCCGATCTTTCGTTTTAACACGTTTTGTAGCATTACGAGTACCTGACAAATCTTCCAATACAAAGAGAGTGTGCTTAGGGTTGTTTTCAACAAGTGCCTTCGATACCTGATGGTTAATATCCTGCATCCAACGGTTTTCTCGCTGACCGATAGCTTTTAGTCTTCGTCTTGAGGATGGCGTATGTCGCATTTGGAGTTCTTTACAAAGCTTGGAATAGTTAGCTCGCTTCTGTTTGACAGCTTTACCACTAATAAATCCAGGCTTGTGTTTGCTGTCATAAATGGCAACAACAAAATTAACCCCTACAATATTACAAATATCAGAAATATTACTTTCTTCAACCTCTCTATCAGTGTCGGATTATTAGCCTGCTGTTTCTTCAAAATATCTATCTGCTATATATTCCGCTGACTCTGCCCACAGGCCATTTTCTGTTTCCTGCAACGTCTTATATGTTTCCGATTTATAGAAACGTAATACAGCTTCTTCAAAACTGATTTGAAAATGTTCCTGTAATAATTTCACTACATCTCTGATCTGTATACATACATTCATTGTAATGTCTTTTCCGTTAAAACTATATATTTTCTCTGGCATAAGAAATCCTCCTAACCGGTTTCAAATATTCTAAGGCTTTTTCTGTATGAAAGGATACCTGATTATTTACTTTACTATATCTCAATCTCTCCACTGCCTCTTTCGCAGTAAGTATATTAGCAATATATAATTGTACAGTTTCCATGGTATTATCATCTGCTACAGGACCAATCACCACATCATACTCATGCTGCAGACCACCTTTACTTCTATTCAATTTAATAAATTCTAACCATTCTTCATTCAGTGTATCAAAACGTTTCACTCGTAATGCAGCTACTTCTTCAAATACAAATTCATACACATAATACCTGTTTTTCTTTTCTCTTAAAGAAAGTCGATATGCCCATTCTTTCGATTGGGAACGCAAAACGGTCGTATAAAATCCTTTTCCAAAATCACGACGATTATGTGATTTTTTTAGGTCTATTTTATCAAAATCAGAACATGTGCCATGGTAAACCACTAATTCTCTTGAATCTTCTGCTATCACTTTTTCCACATATTCCATGACTTCTTCGAAACTAATTTGATGAAGATATTCATGCTGAATCAGCATCTTCTCAAAAACCTGATTTTTGTGAAATAATTCGGATACTTCATCACCGGTAAGATCATATTTTTCTGCATACGTTTCCATTACCTCAATGGACAACATCTCACAATCTGTCTGCACGCTCACCCTTCATCCCCCATTTCTAATTATTTTGTTTTAGTATACCACAATTTGATATCTTGTTTCTATGATTTCAAAAAACGCTTAACTCCTTCACTCTCCACAATCATCATTTTCCAGATTATACTCCATGATTATTCTATCCACAACTTCTTCTGGAGAATTGTTATTAACAAATACACGATTGTGTATCCCTATCTTAGCATTAATCATTCCGTACCAATCTAGATCTGCTTGAATCTCTTTCATATAATAATCTTTATTCGCATTTTTGTAATTATCATCAGTATAGATCTCGTCATTTTCATCACTAAATATAAGTCTCGAAAAAATATTCTCTGGAGTATCGTACAGCTCAATCAGCAAATTATCATCCGAAATAATGTTTGTTTTAAAGCTTTCAATATAAGAAATGGGTGAAATTGCAAAGACAACATCTTCTTCCATTTTAATAATCTCCTTGATAATACTTCCTCGTTTCTGATCTCTCCACCGTAAATTCTCAGTGTTAACAAATTCCTCAAGAGACATTTTTAAGCGATTTTTCACTTCTTCATCTAAATCGACAAACTTAATATCTAATCGTTCAGCAAGTAATTTCCCCACAGTTGTTTTTCCAACATTAGAAACTCCAAATAAACATATCTTCATTCCTCTGTCCCCCTTTACTGATATTATGCCTTTTATTAATAAAGCGTTCAATACTATTATCTCATTCTTATAGCAATAATATATTTTCCTATCCTTAAGAAGAAAAAAGAGCGGTTTAATCCGCTCTAGTGCATAGTTTATTTGTCTTGAGAATGTCTTTCACCAATCTGGAATTCTTCATTATGATCAAACATATATCTGACAGAGATAGGTGTGTCTCCAGTTAGTTCAGTAAAGTCTTTTGTATGAATATCCATTTTACCTTCTCTAATAGCCTGTGCAAATGTAACCATGCCATCTGAAGAGAATGGTGCTTCTGAATCCTTTAGGAATACGCCATCAGTTGTTCTAGGGACACCCATTGCATCCCAGATCTGATAGTTTTCTTCATCAGTGACGTTCACAAATGGTACATGGTTTCCTGTACTTACATCACCAATAGCACAGAATGTTGAAATAGTCATTAGTTCTAATCCATTGATATTCCATACCTTATGGTGAAATTCATTTGATCTATGTAATGCATAAGCTAATGCTTTAGCACAGTCTTTACGAGAGATATAAGCCATTAGACCATCACCTTGTGAATTAGTAAGTGGTGCATTCATATGAGCATAAGTGAAGTAATTAGTAATCATTGCTTCAGCATATTGAGAGTTTCTCATGAACTGATAGTCTAGACCTACTTCCTGAATATATTTTTCAGTATAGATATGGTCTTTCTTTTCTACTGATGGGTTTGTTTCATCATCAGCATTAACTAAAGAAGTATAGATAATCTGTTTAACACCTGCTGCTTTAGCTGCATCTACAGCATTCTTATGCGCATTCTGTCTTTTAACACCAACAAAAGGCATAGAGATTAATGCGAGGGCATCAGCCCCTTTAAATGCTTCAACTAATCCATCAGGATTATTAAAGTTAGTTACGTGTGTTTCTACACCCTTTTCAGCATATTTCTTTAGTGATTCTGCATTATAACCACAAAAGATTAAGTTTTCTACTGGTTCTAATGTAAGTAATACGTCAGCAGCTAATTGACCTAAGTTTCCATCAACACCAGTTAATAATAGTTTACCCATTAAGTTATCCTCCTATTTCTATAAGTAATATGATAATACTTTTAGAATCTGTTTATAAGTGAGTTTCAGATTTAGAAAATGATTTTTAGTTTTTCTAAGCCTTATAGGGTGATGCAGGTATTAAGATACTCATCGTATAAGAACCTAGCCTCAAGAAGAAAAAAAGAGCGGTTTAATCCGCTCTTATGATTCAAGTGTGTCCTTGTATTCTAGATATTCATCAAATGTTGATAGACGGTCAATTGTACCTTCTGCAGTGAATTCGATAATTCTATTCGCAATTGTCTGAACAAACTGGTGGTCATGACAAGTAAATAGAATGTTTTCTGGGAAACGCATTAAACCTTGGTTTAATGCCTGAATAGATTCTAGATCAAGGTGGTTTGTAGGTTCATCAAAAATTAATACATTTGCATCATGCATCATCATTTTCGCAAGCATACATCTTACCTTTTCTCCTCCTGATAAAACATTCGCTTTCTTTAATGCTTCATCACCAGAGAATAACATTCTACCTAACCATCCTCTTAGTTCCTGTTCATACATGCTGCCATCAGTAAACTGTCTTAACCAGTCTAATAAAGATAATTCACAATCATTAAAGAATGCTGAATTATCTTTAGGGAAGTATGACTGAGTAGTCGTAATACCCCATTTATAAGAACCTTCAAAGTCTTTGTCTTCTCCCATGATGATCTTAAAGAATGCTTCTGTTGCTTTATCGTCTCCTACAAAAGCAACCTTTTCATTTGGAAGAATAGAGAATGAAACATTATTAATAAGAGTTTCTCCATCTACTACCTTAGTAAGATTTTCTACATTTAATACAATGTTTCCTACTTCTCTACCTGGTTTGAAACCAATGAATGGGTATCTTCTTAATGATGGTTTCATATCTGCCATTTCTAAGTTATCTAATAGTTTTTTACGAGAAGTAGCCTGTTTTGCTTTAGAAGCATTGGCACTGAAACGTGCAATAAATTCTTCTAATTCTTTCTTTTTAGCTTCTGCTTTCTTATTCTGGTCTTTCATTTGCTGGATCTGCATCTGAGAATATTCATACCAGAAGTCATAGTTACCTACATATAGCTGAATACGGCTGTAATCAATATCAGCAATATGTGTACATACTTTATTTAAGAAGTAACGGTCATGTGATACAACAATGACTGTGTTCTTAAAGTTTAATAGGAAGTTTTCTAACCATCTGATACTCTTTAGGTCTAGATGGTTGGTAGGTTCGTCTAGTAAAAGAATATCAGGGTTTCCAAATAAAGCCTGGGCTAATAATACTTTGACTTTCTGGTTACCATCTAAGTCTTTCATATACATATCATGGTATTCTGTTGTAATACCTAAACCATTTAACATGATTTCAGCATCACTTTCAGCATTCCAACCATCCATGTCTGCGAACTCACCTTCAAGTTCTCCTAGTCTTATACCATCTTCATCATTAAAATCAGCTTTAGCATATAGCTTTTCTTTTTCCTGCATGATTTCAAATAGTCTCTTATTACCCATGATAACTGTTTCTACTACTTTGTTGTCATCATAAGCAAAGTGGTCCTGTTTTAAAACAGATAATCTTTTATTAGGTTCAATAATAACTTCACCTTTGTTTGGTTCTATTTCACCTGATAATATTTTTAAGAATGTGGATTTACCAGCACCATTTGCACCAATAATCCCATAACAATTTCCTTCAGTAAATTTTACTGATACATCTTCAAATAAAGCGCGATCTCCGTATCTGAGTGATACATTATGTGTTGATATCATAGTCTACATTTCCTTTCGTACAGAGATGTATTATGCCATATTTAGTTGATTATGTCTAGTAAAATTGAGATATAGGTAAAGGATAGAAATAGTAGTACTTTTATATAGAGAATAGAGAAACTAAAAAGACTATATATAGTAAATTTAGTACTAAGATTACTGTAGTAAATAGAGAGTCTAAGATTACTATATGCATTAGATAGAGAAACTGATATAGGATAGATGGATATATAAAAAGAGCAGGAACTTTTCCTGCTCATAGTATAAGAATTACAGGTTTTATCCTGGTCGCCAGGCTCATATATCTATTAAATATATACTCGGACGAGGTTGTATTGAATTCTACCTCTTGAATTCGACTTTTTACGGTGCCTGTTCACCGAGAACATTACTGTTCCATTCTTTGTCTATAAGATATCACAGATTAGTGAGTTGTCAATGAAAGTAATCAAAATTTAATTTAATAGCTGATTTATTTGTGAATCAGTCAGAATAGAGTTTAATACTATTTCTTTCTTATCTTTAAGAAAGTTGTTTGCTAGAGCTTCATAGAATGGATTAAGTGAAACATATCTATGACTATTTAAGTCTATCTTTCCTAATTCATTAATATCAAATTCAACAAATCTATATTTATCTATTCCTGTTTTTAAAGCTAGGTCAACAAATACATGTTCAGGCTTGTTAGGAGAAGCTTTAAATGATAACTGTTTTAGATATTTGCTTACTAATATTTCATAATCAAGAACCGTGATTAATGCGATGTATTTTGAATCGTTAAGTGTACTTATATATAGTTTTTCCATTTATAATCCCTCCATTTCAAAATGGAATAGAAAAATATATAATATCCATTAATTAAGTTCAAGCCATTTTCTAAAAGATTTCTAGGAATCAACAAAAAATAGACAGATTGGAATGAGGTTCATTCTAATCTGTCTTTTAGTTTGAGGTTATTTCTTCCAGTTTAATACTCTTACAATATTTTCACCTAGAATTTTATTTTGTATCTCTATATCATCAGTGGCTTTCTTGACTAAATCTATAGATAAAGTGAAATCGCCCCATGGTGCATCTGTACCCATCAGAATTTTATTAGGATCAATCTCTTTTAATGCTTTCTTTAATGTACTTAATTGAACACTTGCTGTATCAATATATACATTCTTTCTGCGTTTAGCTACTCTAATAGCTGCATCAATCGCATCTGGTTCTCCAATATGTGCCATGATTAATGTGACGTTTGGGAATGTTTCTGCCATTTCATCAAATTTGCCAGGCATATTGAACATATCAGATTGGCCATGGACAAGTACTGGTTTATTATACTTTTCACAAATCTTGAACAAAGGATCAACGATTTCATGTCTATCTAAAGCAAAACCATGTCTAACAGGATTGAGTTTTAATCCATATAAGTTTAAGTCTCTAAAGCAACGTTCTAATTCTTCTTCTGCCTCCCATTCCCATGGATTAACAACAGCATATCCTATGATTCTATCAGGATACTTCTTTTGCATATCAGCAACATAATCATTATTAATTGTTTCTACCTGGGAAGTAACAACACATGCATCCACACCTGCTTTATCTAACCATTCGATCATTTCTTCAGCAGTGAAGTTAATACCCTTTCTTTTGCCGATATGATTATGAGAATCAATAATCATAATGAGTTCCCTCCGTTCAATAGTTTCATTAAATTCAAGCTATAAATGTTATTCAATTCGTTTTCATCTTTAACTATAGATTCAATCTTTTTCATTTCTAGTTCCATATCTCCTGTAGGAGTATCAGAACCAAAAATGAGTTGATCTGTTAAATTCTTTTTAACGAGATTTTGGATTCTGATTCCAAACATTGAAGATGTTTCAATATAAATATTTTTGTGTTTCTTAGCAACATTGATAGCTGAGGTTGTTTCATACATCTGTCCTCCATGCGCCATAATCAGATTGACTTTTGGAAAAGTCATAGCCATTTCAGCAAACATATTTGGACTAGAATATACATTTGCACCACCAAAGATTAGGATAGGTTTATTATATTTTTCACATATTTTAAATAAAGGATCTAACAGACTGTGATCATCTAATGCATAAGCATGTTTAACAGGATGAAGTTTTAATCCATAGATTTCATTAGTTGAAAACGCTTTTTCTAGGTCTTCCTCTGATGTAGTAGACCAAGGATTAATTGTTACAAAGCCAAAGAGTCGATTGGGATATCGTTTTACTGATTCAATAACATAGTCATTATCTATCTGTTCGGAAAAGGAAAATACGACGGCTTTATCAATTCCTGCTTCATCCATACTTTTAATAAAATCATCTACACTAACACTTACACCCTTCTTTTTGCCAATATGATTATGTGCATCTATTTTCATTATTTACATCTCCATTCTCCAGGCTACTACCTGATTAAAGAAAATCATTTCTGCTAAATCTTTGATGTCTGCTAAAATATTAATTTTTATCTTATTATCATATACTTCTACTTTAGTTTTAGATGATGGGGTTAAAATAATTTGTTTTGTGATGTGTGATTCACTCATGATTTCATTATACTTATCTTCTTTATCATCTACTCCAATTAGACATAATAGTTTATTAGGGATTTCAACTAGGTGTTCACCGTGTAGATATTCATTTTTTGAATAACAAGCTGTCATAAGCCCTATTCCTTCTCTTAGTAAGAGAGTAGAATTGATTGTATTAAACTTACTGTTTATATCATAAATAAAGTCAACACAAGCAATGTTTTCAAATATAGTTAATATAGAAGACTTATGCTTTAATAGTTCTTCATCAAAATCATTAAGTTTAATAAGTAATTCATTATTTGTCTTTAATGAAAAGTGAGTTTCATCAAACAAATACTCTAGTAGATACTTAATAACAATCAAAGTATTTAAATAGCTATTATGTGAAATATAGAATTCCTTGCTGGCATTTAGTAAGATACTATTCTTATAGTTAGTATATAAATAACCATTCAAATTATTAGTAATAGTAATGAGTTCAAAAGAACAATTTCTACTCTTTAATTCCTCAATAGCATCCACAATTTCTTTTGAATTACCAGATTGTGAAATGATTACTAGTAAAGTATGTTCATCTACTAAATGCATATACTTGTTCTTAAATTCTGCTGCTTCAATTGAGAGAGTTAAGATATTACAGTGTTCTAATTGAGCTAATGCATATTGACTTGCATAGAGGGAACTGCCCATTCCTATTAAGAATAATTTAGTTATTCTATTGGTTTTAATACTTTCTTTTATACTGTTAAAAGAATCAAAATCATATTCTTCGCAATATTGGATACATTTTTCAATATCACTGTTTCTATTATTTAATTCGTACATGAATTGTTTTTTGTCATGATCGAATTTTATTTTTTCTTCTGTATTCATACATTACCTCAAATACTAATCATTTTCTAATTGTTCTTCTTTTAATAGCTGTTTTTCATAGGCTTTTGCGAATGGATACCATACTAAGCCAACAATAATAAATAATACTAACTGCGCTACGACTGCTCTCCAGTCACCACCTGTTGCAAGGTATGGGTATAGTAAAGGTGGAGTTGTCCATGGGACTGAGATATAAGGTGCTGTCATAAGTCCTAGACGAATAAGAACAAATCCATACATCATACCAAATACTGTTGTACCAAATACATATGGTAAGAAGAATGTTGGGTTCATAACTACTGGTAAACCAAATACAACTGGTTCATTAATATTAAAAATACTTGGGATAAGAGACATTCTGCTGACTGATCTTAATCTCTTTGATTTAGAGAAGAGATAAATTAATACTAAAGGTAAAGTAATACCATTACCTGTAGGCATACCGAAGCAGAATACAAAAGGTTCTGTTAATACATGAGTTGGTTTCATACCTGCTGCTACTTGTTCTACGTTTAATGCAATATTAGCGACTAAGAAAGCATACATCACACCTTGTACTGTCATAGAACCACCATGAATTCCTACTGACCAGCATAACATTAAAATCAAACCAACTAATAATACTGCATACCATGTATCAGATAAGATAAGAATAGGACTTAAAATTGATTTTAAGAAACCATTTAAGTCAAAGCCAATAATAATTCTTAAAAACCAGAAGAATACAAATAATACTGTCATTGGTAGAATTGATGAAAAGCTTGAAGCAATACCTGCAGGAACACCTGCTGGCATTTTGATACCGATGTTATGCTTATCACAAAAATGCATTACTTCAGCTACAATAATACCAATAACAAATGTAGTAAACATTCCAGAAGCACCAAATTCACCTACTGAAATAGTATTAGTCTTTAAATCTAATGGTGCGACTGTTAATAAAAAGCAAACTGAACTTACAATACCTACAGTTGTTTTATCTAAGCCATAAGTATCAGCTAATTCAGAACCAATACCAAATGCTAAAAATAAACTAATGAAACCAAATGTCATATTTGATAATGTGTTTAATGCATCATTGTAAGGTGCCATTACTTTTGCTAGAGATGCGATAGGCAGATTAGTAAGAATCATAGGGAATGATCCTACAATCAATAATGGGATTAAACGAATCAATGCATTTCTAATTGCAACCATGTACTTGTTGTTACCAAACTTGATTAATGGGGGTGTGAGTTTGCTATCAACAAAGTTGGTCATTTTATCAAGAAAATTATTCATTTGTTCCACTCTCCTCTTATTAAGTAAACTATATTGTTATACTTTAACTATCTTGATTTTATCATTTTCGAATGAGGACATATTAAAATCAGGATTAGAATCAGTAATAATATAATCAATATCATTATAATCAGCATATGAATAAAGTGTTTTTAATGAAAATTTAGAATGGTCAGTGACAACAAAAACCGTATTAGCCTGTCTAGCAATTGCTTGTTTTGTTAAGCCCTCTTCTAAATGAGGGAGTGATATGCCATATTCAGTATCAATTCCTTCTGCTCCCATGAAGGCTTTATCAAAATAGAACTTTCTTACAAAATCAATAGTAAGATCACCTATAAAGCCTATAGATTTCTCTCTATACTTTCCTGGTAACATATATAAATCAATATTTTCTGCCATAAATAAAGCATTGACTACTAGAATAGAACTTGTCATTACTGTTACCTTTTTGTTAGATTTAGCAAGTTCTTCAGCTATTTGAGCACATGTTGTTCCACAGTCTATATAGACTACTTCTCCATCATTAATATATTCAATGGCCTTTTGAGCTATACGTATCTTTTCTGCTATCATCTTGTCTTTTTTCAATATATAGCTTTCTTCTGAACCAACACTCTTATTTAAGTATACTGTTCCTTGTGATATCAATATAACGTCTTGGTCTTCAAATTTTTTTAAATCTCTTCTTATAGTCATTACTGAGACATTAAACTTTTTCGCGAGTTCGTCCAATGTCATAGATCCTTCTTTTAATAATTTTAAGATTTCAATCTTTCTTTCGCTAGCGTTCATTTATGTTCCTCCTTCAGTTATAGAATAGCATACAGAAATAACATATCCAACCACTATTTATGTTATTTTATGTTATTTATTCACATTAATGCGCTTATTTATACATTTTTATTTAATTTTAGTGTTATTTTATAACATTAATAACGGTTTATAACATCTTTAATGTTATTATATCACAGATGTTGAGGGGTGGATATAATTGTAGGTGAATACCTTTAATAATTGAGTGTTCCATTGATAGAAGACCACTCAGTACAATAGAAAAGTCCAATATAACTAAAAAAAGCATAAACAATTTTAATTATTGTTATGCTTTCTCTATTATTAATATTTTATTTTAGAGTATTACTCACGTAACGATTTTTCATATAAAATAGTCAGATAAAAACTATTAATGATTCTATCTAGAATTACGTTAGCATAGATCTTTTCTCTAATGATTATGTAAAGATTCGATAACAACCTAGAGATGAAAATACTTAATGCAAGTATGTTGGAATTTTTCTAGCGTAATGTATAGACTTATTTCACCATATTGAATTGACTTTCACCCCTTTAATATCCATTAGTTTTTGCCGTTACCTTTTAATTCTAGCTGTTTATAAAAGTCAACTCCTTTTTTTAAAACACCAAAAATTTCACCTTTATTGCCCCTAGCTTCAACGAAATGGGCAACTAGTAATTCATTTAATGCATTTTCCCATCTAGTCACTTCTTCTATTTTCTGTGAAGTAATAAATGATCTATCATTAACTTGAATATGTACACCAGATAAGTCCCGCGTTTTTAATATAACATCATTATTAGCACAAGCAGTTGATAGTAGTTCAATTGCTTCATCACTAATGTTATGATTAATACACTTGTTATTATTTATTCTAGAAATAAATCCATCACGCTTCTTCTCCCATCGAATATCAGAAATGGAAGTTAAGCTAAACTCTTGCACTATAGAATCTTTTAGTTGACCTAACCTTTCCTTAACATCAAGTGAATCTCCATCAAGCTTTACAGCGATTTTTGTAGGATCGATAGCACCTTTCACTTCCTTAAAATCAAAACCAGGAAGTAAAATTGTTGTATATCTTTTCTGTAAAACCCATGTTGCACCCATTTCATTTAAACAAGCAGGACTTTTGTAATAATTATCCGAAAGAACAAAGATAATATGAAGATCATACTCTTGAAATTGTTGTTTCAAGTAATCATAAATATCTTCATCTAACGGAATACCATAACCTGCTATTGAAGAACAAAAAAGTTGATCTCCTCTTATTCCTAAATCTTCTAATAATTCTACAATATCTGAAACATAATCTATATCGAGACTAGAATGACTTATAAATATTTTTGGGCTTTTAATTACTTCTTTGATTTTATCATTATCATTAACCACAGATTTGCTTTCTGTCGGATAATACTTATTAATGTTATTCTTAATAGCTAATAGACTTCCAGTTAACTCATTAAACGACTGTTCATCCTTTGAACCCTTAAACCCTGTATTTAAAATCGATAAAGTATTTCCTATATAATTATCTTTTGTTCGATCATAAACCTCATTAAGTTCAAATAATAATGCTTGTTTCCATTTAGAAAACTGCGGTCTATCTTGAATCTTTTTTATTTTTGTAAAATAAACACTATCGACAACATGGAAATGATCTTTGACCTCATCTATTTGCTTAATTAAATTTAATAAATCATCTTTCATAATCTTAACTCCTCTCAATCAATAACAGTTTACTAACAGTATATCAAAGTATTTCATGCCAAAAAAGAGAAAAAGAAATAGAATATATTATTTAAATACCCATATTCTGCAGATAACGATTCAAAAAAAATATGGAGCAGATGTATTCATGATATATCCTATCTGTCTATGACTGACAGTATATGATCTCTGGAAATATTTCTTGAAATGCAAAGAACAGGGTCGCATGATACAGATATGTATTCCTGCCACTGTTCCTTTAAAAGAATATGATTATAACGCAGAAGTGGAAATCATCAATCCTGTGGCTGATACGGTGACAACTGCTACGTTTCAAGGAGCAGACGTTGACTGGTACATCAAGGCAGATGATATTGTCTTGAAGAACAAACAGGCTGGAAATAACCATGCTCCAAACAATTCGCAGCAGCAAGGAAAGAAGCAAGGAAAGAAATAATACTTCGATTGATTATAGTAAATGAAAAATGTATAATTATCCTTATTACTTATTCAAAAGAGGTGTTCTTATGGAGGAATTTATTCAATGGTGGAGTGTTAATGGTTTTAATGTAGTATCAATCATTTTTTCGGGAATAATTTCACTGATTATTTCTGCTGTATACTATCATAAGGGGAATAGAAATAATCTTCAAATGACAATGCTTTTTCCAATCGTACGTTTTTTAAACGAACAATATACTAGGAAGAATTATTGTTTATTAAATGAATTATCGCAGAATTATTGCAATAGATATTTGTCCAAATCAGAGAGAAGAGTTTTGACAAATTTAGTATCTGCATATGAGGAAGTCAGTACCTATAATACAGTTAGTGTAAATGCTGATATTATCATGTCATATTTTGAATATCTCCTAAAAACAAATAAAATTGACCCTAAACCTGTTCCTTGGGTAGTTGATGGCGAAACTGTAAGCTATGATTATCCACCAAACTGGTATCTCTTAAATAGTAATCTGGAAAATGTCTTTAAGCAATACGAGCCAGAAATTCAAGCAACAGAATGTACAGAAGCAATAATATCTATTTTATCTCATTATTGTAAAGAGTATTACACAAATGAGAAATTACCATATTTTGAGGATTATGATTTGGAAACAGTATTAGACAAGTCCAAAATCACGCAAAAATGGAATAATAAATTTGAATCGATGGAAAAAGCAAAAAAAGAATTTCTGGATTTAAAGATTATTAAGCAATTACAAAGTAAATAGCATTTTATGAGCAGTAAATCTATATGGTTTGCTGCTTTTTTCATTGAAAGGAGGATTTTATATGCCACAATTCAATAAACATGGGAATCGTATTCGAACCAGCGACAAATCGCTGGTTTTTCGTTTCTCTGCCGGTTCACTGCTTTTGCTGTTCCTTATTATGTTTATGCTACTGAACCTAAAAACAATCATCACTACTGATTGGAAAGCAATCACACTTTTTCAAGATGGCAGCGTCCATTTTTCGGTCACACCATATAGGATTGTCACAGTTATTATTGCAGCTCTGGTGTATGCAGTTACTGCTATGCTATACCGCAGATTCCAGTATGACAGGGTGAAGCATCTCTTTCACCGTCAAAAGCTGGCTCGCATGATACTTGAGAATGGCTGGTATGAATCAGAACCGACACAGGACAGCAGATTCTTCAAGGATTTACCAGCAACCAGCAAAAAAGAGAAAATCACCTATTTTCCTAAACTGTATTACCGTATGGATAACGGACTGTTGTATATCCGTACAGAAATCACATTAGGGAAATATCAAGACCAGCTCCTGCACTTGGAAAAGAAGCTGGAAACAGGCTTGTACTGTGAGCTGGTTTCAAAAGAGCTAAAGGACAGCTATATTGAATATGTGCTACTCTATGATACGATTGCATACTAGCCCCAGACGACTTCCACAGAGGAAATCAATACAGAAATGGAGGAATGACGACATGAACCATATCTTATTTGACTTCTTCCTGTTCTCACCTGGGGCAGGATTCGGAGTAGTTACTATGTGTCTTATACAGGCAGCAAAAGCCCAGACAGTGAAATTGAAATGATGGAAAGGAAAAGAAATAATGAATTTCGGACAGAACTTATACAACTGGTTTTTAAGTAACGCACAGAGCTTGGTGCTTATGGCACTCGCTGTTATCGGTGTATATCTCGGTTTCAAGCGTGTGTTTTCCAAACTTATCGACTTTCTGGTGATTGCCTTAATCGCTGTCGGCTTGGTATTCAATGCTGCTGGCGTAAAAGACGTACTATTACAGTTATTTAATAAGATTATCGGAGCTTAATGCTCCTATAGTTCTAAAGTAAAAAACAAAAGATTGTATAGCATCTATATTAGTGCTAAAATCATATGCAAATATTGATTTACTGGAGGAATTATTTAGTGGGAATAAACATTGGTGATGGCAACAAGATTGTTAATTCAAATATTGCAGAATAGATAGAGAATACCAATCTTAAAGAAAAAAGAGATTTTATGATAATCACCCGTGGATTTGTGGCATTTTGGTTTCTCTTTTTGTGGGTATAATTTTATTATTTTCTTTCTGGCAAAATATTATTACATGGATTGAGGGGTGGTTTTAATGGCTAAAAGTCAAATTATTAAAGACCTTGCAAACGGTAAGGTGGATACACAAACTGCATTGAAACGTACGAAGGTATTATTACAAGATTTAGAAAACGATGATTTGCTTGATTGGGTAAACTATGAAATAGAAGGTTATCCTGATGATGTAGAAATTCCTGATTATAGAGTAATTGGAGGACCACTATATGGAACTTATTTCAAAGGATCATTGGCAAATCATATAATATATAACCATGTTCCTTTACCACTTGGTAATTTGCCCGATGAAATTAAAGAAGATATTTTGACTATTAAAATCAGACAAGGTATCGAAGCATTAAAAGGTGTTATTGCAAAAAGTGAAAAAAATGATAATAGCAGATTGATCAAACAGATTCCTGCTGAATATTATCCATACATAGCACAGGCAAACAATGACCTCGGTATGATTATTACAACAGCTAGTGTTGAGCTTAATATGCCAAAAGTATTAAATATTTTTCCAAAAGTTGAAAGTAAATTGCTTGATATTCTATCATATTTGGAAAAACAATTCGGTAATTTAGATGATTTAGATATTGATATTGAAAGCAAAAGTGAAAAAGAATTGAATAATATTATAAATCATATCCATGTGCTAATATATAATGATAAAAGTGTTACTTTAGGAGATAACAACAAAATCAAAAACAGTAATATTGCTTCTTCCATTAAAGAAGATTAAAAGCACTAAGAATCAACGATTGTAATAAAAAGGCAGCAACTTTATTTAAAATGGACCCTGTAAAAAGGACACGATAAAAAAAGGATATTTATTGAACCGC
>OGYE01000076.1_pt1 | contig 46598 bp, 36 predicted proteins | sample 1576471 | NCBI WGS metagenome assembly OGYE01 (sample SAMEA3541532, study PRJEB24748) | human gut metagenome | biome: human gut; feature: human-associated habitat; material: faeces | place: China | collected 2012
GGATTTGTGTTCAGTACGGAATTCCGCAATATGAACCTCTGCAACAGCTGCTATGTGGATGCCATGTATCAGGCATTTTTCGGACGTACGGCGGATGAAGCCGGAAAGGCGGACTGGATGAATCGTCTGGCAGAAGGGCAGACCAGAGGAGCGGTCATGACCGGCTTTGTCAATTCGGAAGAATTTTCTGCGCTATGCGCTTCCTATGGTATTGAGAGTGGAAGCGGCGACTGGAGCGACATCAGTATTCCGATTCTCGGCAACTGCTCCTGGTGCGGTGCTGACAATGATACGATTACAGACTTCGTGACCAGATTGTACCGCATCTGTCTGGAGCGCGAGCCGGATGAGGCAGGGCTTGCAGACTGGAGTACACAGCTTGCTAACGGTGCCGAGGGCAGCCAGGTGGCGTATGGTTTTATATTCAGCACAGAATATAAGCAGAAGCATACGTCTAACACAGAGTTTGCAACGATGCTGTATCACACGATGATGGACCGTGAACCGGATGAGGCAGGCCTTACAGACTGGGTGGACAAGCTTAATTATACGAATACCAGAGAGTATGTGTTTAATGGATTTTTATTTAGTACAGAGTTCGCAAGACGATGTGCAGCAAGTGGAATCCATATTGGAAATGCGATTGAGACGCCGGATGCTACAGATGCATGGCAGATGAATGTGCAGATTCTGGCGCTTTGTAACGAGCAGCGTCAGAATAATGGTCTGGAAAAGCTTATGACCAGAGAGGATCTGTGGGAGCAGGTGGCACAGGTACGTGCCGGGGAGATTGTGAACTATTTTTCGCACACACGCCCGAATGGCTCAAGCTGCTTTTCACTCTATGATGAGGCGGGGCTGGATTACCGGGCTGCTGGAGAAAATATTGCGGCAGGATACTACGGAGCATCTGCTGTGGTGGATGGCTGGATGAATTCTACGGGACACAGAGCCAATATTTTAAGTGAGTCGTATGACTATCTTGCGACCGGCTATGCGACAGGGGGAGCTTACGGTACGAATTATTGTCAGAATTTTCTTGGAGACTGGTAAACAATAAAAAGAAAGGGGGGAATTCCGGGCGGAATTCCCTTTTGAGGTACAAAATGAGAAAAATTAGAACGATAATTGGCACAGTATTGTGCGCTATGGTGCTGGCACTCGGAAACCGTATGCCGGTAATGGCAGAGGAAGTGGTATCTGAGGAATTAAAAGCGGCAGATACGCTGAATTTAACGGTATCTTATCCGTCAGATATCAAGTGCGGGGAAGAGGTGACATTTAAGCTTCTGGCGACCGGCGGGAGCGGTACTTACAAATACCGGATTGCTTCACTGACGGACGCGCAGCAGAATTTTGTCTATGACATCAGCTATGGGTCAAACAGTGCCTACGGAGACAGCGATGAGTTCAAATTTACGTTCTATGCGTCTGGCACCTATTACATCCGGTTTGGTGTCATGGATATGGGATCAATGCCATACCAGACCAAGACGACAGGGCTGCTGGAGTATCCGATTGTGATTGACGATCCGGATTATCCATCGGTGGAAGAACTCGTGGCAAATGTTGCGGGCGAATGTGAGAAGAGCTGCTCGACCGATTTTGATAAGGCGGTCTGGCTGCATGACTGGATTTTAGATCATGCGGATTATGACTATACGTACAGTTATTGTGCGGCAGAAGGTGTTCTGGCGCGCGGAAAGGGAACCTGTGAGTCATATCACAGAGCCTATGTGATGCTCCTAAATAAGGTCGGTATTCCGACGGGACGGATCGCCGGAAACGGACATGTGTGGACAGCGGCGCAGTTGGATGGAAAGTGGTATCAGATTGACAGTACCTGGGATGATATGGGAGCGTCTTACAAAGGAACGTTTTATGAGCATCTGTATTTCGGACTGAATGACGATATCATGAAGCTGGTACACAGCGACCACACACAGCCGGTAGCCGGATATGAGTGCAACTCTCTGGAAGAAAATTATTTTATTAAGACCGGGGAGATCCATCAGTGGTCGGATCTGTTTGCCGAGAAGATCCGTCAGAAGATTGCAGCAGGGGAGACTAGCTTTACACTTCCGGTGAACAGTGATCTGCCGGAGAGCGTTGCAAATGTGATTTACCGTCTTGTGGCGTATGAACTTTCCAGTGAGAACTGGACGAATGCAACGCTGAGTGCGTCTTATGACAAGCAGAAGCTGACCTGCAGCGTAACCGTAAAAACACCGGAAAACAACGGCGGAGACAATGGAAACAGCGGAGGCGGCGGATCGAATGACGGTAACAATGGCGGAAATACAGGCGGAGGCAGCGGATCGAATGACAGTAACAATGGCGGAAACACAGGCACGGACAACGAAAACAGCGGCAACACGGGAACGACGCTGACCGGCAAGCAGCGGTTTGCATCACTTTTATATGAAAATGCACTCGGCAGGTCGGCAGAACAGAGCGAACTGGATTATTGGGCGCAGGAGCTGACAAACGGAAGAACGGGTGCGGAAGTGGCATACGGATTTTTGTTCAGCGAGGAGTTTCAGAATCATAATTATAACAATGCAGATTATGTGGAGCATCTGTATCTGAGCTTGATGGGACGTGCGTCGGATACGGACGGAAAAGCGGGCTGGGTCAAGACATTGGAAAACGGAGCCTCCAGACTTTATGTGTTCCGCCAGTTTATCAATTCAGAGGAATTCCAGCAGCTGTGCAATACGTATGAGATCCAGAAGGGCGATGTCTCATTGACGGAAGAGCGCGACCAGAACTATAACGTTACATGTTTCGTTGCCAGAAATTATACACAGTTTTTAAGCAGGAATTATGATACAGACGGTTTGAATCACTGGTGTGAAGCAATTAACCATCATACGCAGTCCATGCAGGAGATTGCCTATGGATTTGTGTTTTCTGCAGAATGTACGAATAAAAATCTGTCCAATACGGAATATGTAAAAATGCTTTATCGTGGTCTGATGGATCGGGAGGGAGAAAATACAGGTGTAACATATTGGGAGGAACGATTGAATACTGGCGAGGCGAGCCGGGAGCAGATTTTCTGGGGATTTGCAAATTCGCAGGAGTTTACGAATTTGGTAAGAAGCTATGGGCTATAAAACTTTTTGCACGTTAGGCATAGTTATGGTATAATACACATTATTGTTAATTATAAATTTAGGTATCAGGAAAGGCTGGCATATGAGCAAAGCATTGATTGTAGGTGCGGCAGGCTTCGTAGGAAGTTATCTGGCACGTGAGTTAAAGAATAATCATGGAATGGAAGTCCATGCGACAAAACTGGCGCATGAACAGCTGGAGATACCCGGGGTGGCAATCCACGACCTGAATATTTTGAATAAGGATGAGATTGTTGCGCTGCTGTACGAGGTGCGTCCGGATTACATTTTTCATCTGGCGGCACAGAGTTCCGTGAGTGTGGCATGGAAGAATCCGGGGCTTACGATTGACATCAATGTCAAGGGAAGTGTGAACCTGATGGATGCGGTGCGTGAGCTTTTTTACAAACCGCGGGTGCTTCTGATCGGATCCGGTGAAGAGTACGGGCATATCCGGGAAGGGGAGACACCGATCAAGGAGGACAATTACCTTCGTCCGGGCAATATCTATGCGGCAACAAAGGTATGCCAGAATATGATCGCCAGCATCTATACGCAGGCGTATGATATGCAGCTGATGATGGTCCGGGCATTCAACCACATCGGTCCCTGCCAGTCGCCGATCTTTGTCATCTCGGATTTCTGCAAACAGGTAGCGGAGATCGAGGCGGGAAAGAAAGAACCCGTGATGTATGTCGGAAATCTGGCGGCAAAGCGGGATTTTACGGATGTGCGTGACGTTGTGCGTGCGTATGCACTTCTGGTGCAGAAAGGAACCCCGGGAGAGACTTACAATGTCGGCAGCGGACATGCCCATGAGATCCGGGAGATTCTGGATCTGATTATTTCATTTTCTCCGAGGGAGATTCGGGTGGAGATTGACCCGAATAAGATCCGGCCGGTGGATGTTCCGATTATTGAAGCAGATATTACAAAGTTAAACGCGGCGACAGGCTGGAAACCGCAGATTCCGTTGGAGCAGACGATTCAGGAGACACTGGATTACTGGCGGGAGAGAGTATAGCGTGATGGAGGAGATTGAGCGAATGGAAAAGATGTTTTCTTCGGAAGGGGTTACAAAGTCAGACCGTATGCTTCACACCCCCGGAATGTTTGCCAAAAATCATCTGCTCTATGTGCAGGAGGTAGGAAGACTGGAAAGTCTCGTACCGCATGTGTGCAGACGGGAGAATCTGGATTCTTATCTGATTTTTGAAGTGGTTGCAGGAAAGGGAAGTATTTCCACGGAAGGACAGACGATCGAACTGCATAAGGGTGAGTGCGTGTGGATCGACTGTCACAAGACCTTTGAACATGTCAGCAGCGAGGATGAGCCGTGGTTTTCACATTAGATTTGCCTTTCTTTTTAAACTTTGGAAAGGCACTCTTGTGATTAAAGAATCTCTTAAATGCGGTCTGTCCGTTATTTACTGCCTGTGTTACCGATTTTGAATAAGCTTCCTTGATCCAGGAATATTCTGGATGGCTCGGAAGAAACTCATTGTTGAGCCATACTCTAAACTGGCTGCTGCTCATAAACTTTTTGCCACTTTCATGAAGCTCCTTATTATGAGCAAGATAGAAGTTATAGATAAATCTGCAAGTACCTATTGTTTTACGAATCTTTACTTTCTGCTCCTCTGTCGGATTTATTTCTGTCTTGAAGCTCTTCAGCAATTTCCTCATCCCTTTCTATCTGTCTTTTATACTTATAAAATCCATACAGCCTGCGGGAGTTCTTCATGTTTTACTACCTCTATGGTTGTATTAAACTTCTTACAGAACTTTTCAAACCAATCATACCCAATCTAATAAATCTATCTTTATAGGTTGCTATTACAGTTTTTGAATACACATAATCTACAGGTAACGATTTAAGAAAAATGTGGAGCAGAAATAACCATGATAATATCCCAGTGATATTATCATTTATTCTTTTATCTTCATTAAAGAAAAGGAAAGTACCTAATAGAAGCTTGTAGCTCTGAAAATAGTATCTGAAAGCAGTGAATGACGTTGTAGGATCCGCAACAGTCATATCAAAAGCCACCAGGCAATTTCATAGATTTGAAGAATTCAATACAGTTATCAATATTGTTGGAATAGACAGTTCTGGGTTAACTGATAAAGAGAAGCTTTCTTAGGCCTTAACACTTTGTCTGACATGTGGTTATGGCTCCATCTGATTTCTAATCTAATTATAGAACAAATAGAAAATCCATGTACTAGGTTCGATCTTGAGAACGCCGTTTAATAGGTGTTTATGAAATTTAATTTTCACTAACATATGTTTTGCAGATATTCAAATTGAGGTTTTTATTTTTTTCCATTACTTCATCTAATAAATCGTTACAGCGTTTCCATAACCTTCAATACACTGCTCTACAATAATTCCCTACACATTACAAAATCTTAAAAGTACAACTTGATTTAGTAAATACTGATCATAAGTGCAATAACGCCTATTAGTTGGAGTTCCGTTTGCCTATAAAGTTTCTTCTCTATCCCAACGTTATACAGATACGCCTAAAAGTTCAGAAAAATCCTTTGGTTTATAATTCGTGAAATTTGATGTGTTCATTTTAAAACTCTCCTTTGAGTAGATTTGATCACATTTAATCACAATAATCGATATATTTAGTTACTTATATTTTCCTACTGAAGATATTAAGTTACAGGTCAATGATGTAGTAAGTAGTGTCAGTGAAGCAATTTATAAAGTATTGTAGACAGGGAGTGACTCTCTGTCTTTTTTATTCACATAGCAAGATAGTTAATATGTGGTACATAGTCATTACACAAAAAATATTTGAACGCCTAAAAAGATACTTTATAGGAAAGATACTTAAAACATTGTTTGAGTAAAAGTAGTATTATGTAGTTAAGGAGGGATAGATTATGGAACATACACCTGTTACTCAAGAATACTTAATTGATTTATACAGAAGCTTGATTATTAAACGAGATGAGTTAAAGAATAATGTTGAAGAGAATGAGAAGAAATATTATCAGATGTTTAGAAATTTGTATAAAGAATATTATGGCCTCATGATTGAATGCATTTTCTTAAAGAAAAGACTTGCCTATTGTCAAAGGTGCAATAATCTTCATATCAAGATATATAAAGAAGAAATAGACAGTTACATAGATGCTGTGAAAGAAGATTATATGCATCAGTTAGAGATTTTAAGGAATCATAAACAAAGAATAAAGAAATCTCTTAATACTGATGGAATGAAACAGGCAAAGAGGATATTTAAGAGAATCATCAAAAGAATAGATAAAGAACATCCTTTGTGGGAACGTTCCATTGATTCATATAGATATAATGATTTAAAAGAATTGATGAATATAGAGGCACTGGTGGATTATGAGACACATTCTACAAGACATAATATAGATATTATCTATCTCATGATCAGAATAAATAGTACAAAAGAAGAAATTGATTTTTATGTCAACCAACCACCTTACTCACCTCAAGAAAAAGAAAAGAGTCTGAAGAAGGAAATATTGAAATATAGATCATATAGAAATGATTTAAATAAACAATATCATAGTTTTACAAAAGTCATGCATGCATGTTAGGAGGAGCACTTATGAGCAAGATGAGAAATATGGTTTTAGAAGCTGTACAAATGAATGGTATAGAGAATGTGATTATGCCTTTAATGAATGAAATATTCTTATCTTTTACTGATATTGCAGGAACACGTTATGTAGATAATCAAGATGTATTTAAAGGACTTAAGAAGAATGTACCTCTTCTATTAGAAAGAGAAGCAGATAATAAATATGATAGTAATGCGATTAAGGTGATGACTACAGATAGGGAAAAACTTGGGTATATTCCAAAGAAGGATAATAGTGTTTTTGCTAGATTAATGGATGCGGGTAAGATACTTCATGCAAGAGTGTATTCATGTTATGAGGCTGATTATGATCAGTGGTGTGTGTCTATTAAGATCTGTTTGATGGATTTCTAGTTATTCACACAACAGAAAGTAGAATACGTGATACATAGTCATTACCAAAAAAACAATTGACCGAGAGTACCTACCGACTGTTATCCTAGATATAGGAGGATTATGAGATGAAGAAATTAGTAGCTTATTATTCTAGAGCGGATGAGAATTATTTTGGTGGTACAAAGAAATACATAGAAGTAGGAAATACGGAAAAAGCCGCAAAAATGATTGCGGATATGATAGGGGCTGACTTATATAAAATAAAACAGATACATCCCTATTCAGCTGATTATGATACATGTGTTAAAGAAGCAAAAGATGATTTAAGGAAAAATGTAAGACCTGAGCTGAAAAATATGCTTGAGAGTATTGATGAGTATGATGAAATATATCTAGGTTATCCTAATTATTGGGGCACTATGCCTATGGCTGTCTATACTTTCTTGGAAAGTTTTGATTGGAATAGTAAGAAAATCTATCCGTTTTGTACACATGAAGGATCAGGACTCTCTTCTACTGAATCAGACATCCGTGAATATGCAGAAGTAATGAAAGGTCTCGCAATCAGAGGAAGTGATGTAGATACATCACAAAGTAGAATTAAAGAATGGCTATTAAAAAAGTAGAACAGCAGTTCTACTTTTTTATGTACTTTCTACCAGAGGCATCTGGAATATTTAATTCTGAACGATATTTAGCTACTGTTCTTCTAGATATTTCAATACCTTTATCTTTTAAGAGATTGGTGATTTTCTGATCACTTAAAGGCTTTTTCTTATCTTCATTATCAATAACTTCTTTGATTGTTTCTTTGATAGAATCAACAGAGTTATCTTCTGTTCCCTTTGGAATGAGATCACTTAGAAGAATAAAGCCCTTATCGCAATATATATATTTATCCTTAATGGCTCTACTGATTGTAGATTCATGTACTCCAAGTAACATAGCTAGATCTTTTTGTAAAAGTGGGTGGCAAGAGCCTCTATTCATAAAGAAATCTTGTTGATAGTCTAGTAAAAAGACCGCAATATCATATATTAGATTCTTTCTTTGGGTGAGACATTGTTGCAGCCAGGAAACTTGTCTTAGTTTAGATTCTATATATTTCTTAGTTTCTTTACTTTCTGATTCAAGAGATAAATAGCCTGTATTGATGTTTATATCCTTATAGATTACTGGATTTAATTGTACAGCATTATCCTTGATTATTATATCTGGTACAGGATAATTGACTTCAATAGAAGAACTAAAGCTACTGGCTGGACGAGGATTTAATGTTAAGATGATTTGTAGTAGTTCTCTTACTTTATTTTGTGATATGCCAAGTTTCTTAGAAACAGCATGATAATGACTTTTTGAAAGATCTTCTAAGCATTCTTTAATAAGTTGTTTTGTCTTATAAATATCTTCTGTTTCTTCGAGGCGCTCTAATTGAAGAAGAAGACATTCCTTTAAAGTGGCTGCACCAAGTCCAGGAGGTTCTAGCTTGAATAATGCATGTTTAGCTTCTATATATTCTTTCTCATCACATTTTAAATAAGTACAAATATCTTGAATTGAGAGACGTAGATATCCATTATCATCTAATAACTCTACAAGAGATTCTACTAATTCTTTATTGTCTATATCCTTGTTTATTAATTGCCAGTGAATGTTTTCCTTTAAAGTCTGTTCTGATTTTCTTGAAAGACTATCGATATCAAATTCTTTTCCTATATCAGAAGTACTTTCTATCATATCATCAGTATCTATTAATGGATTCTCAAAAGAAATCTTCTCTATGTGGGCAAGAAGCTGTTGGACATCCATCTGTAAGATCTGATTCTTTTCAATCTGTTTCTGATATATTTGATGTTTTTGACCTTGTTTAAGTTCAAGCTTCATCTAAGCCTATTGGCTCCTTAATAACTTTGTTCAATAATTCATACAATATAGATAATTCATAATTATCTATATGAATACGATATTTCTTTTCTACATCCTGGAAAACAATTTTTGATATACGATAAAACTCTTTCTGTGCTAAATCTGTAGGTTCTTCTTCGTCGTCCGTATCATCTGCAGTCATTAAGCGTTCAAACATAAATGCGATATGCATATAAAGATTCAATCTTATATGGCCTGACATCTCCATCTTATAATAATCCTGATAACGATGAAGAATCATTTCTACATCCTGAATAACAACTGTAGGATTGAGGAACTGTAATCTGCTGACAATACCTTCGATTGTAAAGAATCTTACAAATTCATTCTTCAATGCTTCAAATTGTTCTGGTGTAACTACACTTTTTAATGCATTCCATAGGTTTTCTTCACCACGGCCATCTAATATATCATAAACACTCAGCCAAGGTGTTGAAATATCATCATGAAGAGGAGATGTTGTTAAAATCATAAGAGTCTGATCAAAATTCTTAGATTCATCTTCATTGAGTAAATCTAAGAGTTTCTTATATTCCATAGTCACAAAATCAAGGCCACAGTCTCCTAATGTCTTCTTCATGATTTCCTGTATCTTTTCTGCGATACCTACACCGGACATACATGAAATAAGAATATTCTTATTCTTAGATAATCCTTCAAAGAACTGAACATCAAAGCTGTTAATCTTTTTTGTGCTTTCTACAATTTGTTCAAAAGAACCATGACCTAGCATCTTTAAACCGACATCTAATGCAATAGCCGTAGAAACATTATTAATAATCAATAAATCACCGGATAAGTTATTCTTTATTTTTGAATACATACTGCTTAATGATCCTGTATCTACAAGTAAGATCAATCCTTTACCCTTGGCAGAATGCAGGAGATAGTTCTGTACTTTTTCTACAGTCTGATTAAGTGTTGTATCCATAGGCATATCAATGCCTTCCATAATAAAGGTACCACACGCCTGATTGACAACCTTGGCAATACTAGATGCTGTTGTATCACCATGTGCTGCGATGAGGCCATTTAATTCAAGAGATTCACTGATATATTCATGAATAGCTAACGCAAATAAGAAAGCAAGATTATCTTCTAACTGTAATTCATACTTCTTTAGTTCAATAATGATGCGATTTGCAACATAGAAAGCTTTAGGGCATGATTGTTCAAAATATGCTTTAAGTTTCCATTCCTGTTCCTTATCAATGTGCATTTGATTGAATATTGCATAAAGAATATACAATTCTTTACCACATGAATCATTCATCTTTACACCATATCGAATCAATATATCTTTACAAATCTGCGTAAAGAAACGCTGTTCTGTTGATCTAATATAAGTAGGATTGATTTTTCTAAGTATTGCACGAAAATTCAAATAGAGCTGATCTATCTGACTCCACGATGCAGATTCTATCTTGTGAAAAAGATTCATGATTTCTGTATGGTGTTCATCATAATATTCCTGATGAATACATTCTTTAGGCTGATTCCATATAACAGATATTTCCATATTACGTTCGGCCTGGAATCCTACTGTATTAACTGGTATATCTCCCCCTGCATGAATAAGTTCTGCTTCAGAAATAAGAAGATCATCTTCTTTACCATGTTTGAAATAAGCTTCTGCACAGCTGACCTGAATTAAATTTCTTAATCTGCCAATATTACCAGGGAACTTAGAGAAACAAAGCATTTTGACAGCACCACTAGAAATAGTGAGGTTCTTTTTAATCTTTTCTGCTTCTTCTTTATAGAATGTTTCTATGAGTTCTATACGTTCCTGTAAAGGGCGTTCTGTAATGTTAGGAATAGTAATCTGTAATGTAATTCTTCTTCTGAATGTTTCTAATAAGACTTCCTGAGGGTTTTCTGTTGTCGCAAATATGAATCGTACGTTTGAATTTCTCCATTCAGAATCACCAAGAGGACGATATTTACCTGTATCCATAAATACAAATAACTTTTCCTGGTTCTCAAATGATAAACGATGTACTTCATCTAAGAAAAGATAACCACCATCTGCTTCTTGAAGTAATCCCGTCTTATCAGAATCAGCCCCTGTAAAGCTTCCTTTCTTATAACCAAGTAATGTAGCTGAAAGAAGTTCAGGGTTATTTGCATAATCTGCACAATTCAACACGACAAAAGGTGCTTTTTTATCAATACTTCCTGTCTGTAATGCATGCTTATAGATGAGTTTTGCGATATAGCTTTTACCTACACCACTTTCACCAATAATAAGAATAGGAAGACCATTAGGTGGATAAGAAACAGATGCTTTACACATTTCTACTATTTTCTTATGACTTCCTGTTGCACCAATCATAGAATCAAATACTTCTGAATCTAACTCTTCTTCAACAGATGCACTCTGTTCTTCTTTTTCGATATACCAGTAAGTCGGTCTTGTATCTGTTTTTTTTACTTTCCCCTCATCAAAAAGCTGATTTAAATAATGTGTCACAATCTGTCTGCTTAAATGTAGATTGTCTGCAATCTGAGATGTAGGGATCTTTTCAGACTCATTTAAGCATTCTTGAAGTGATATATAAACTTTATCTTTTACATCCATCCTGATACCTCCTTGCTCTTAATTAATTATAACTTGAAAACTGTTAGAAAACAATTTAATGCCAACACGCATGAAAAGGAAGATATAGGGATATCTTCCTGACTGACTATCTTGGGAGTCTTGCTCTTCTATTTGGGAATTCTTTATCGAATCCTTCTTTATGATCACAATACCAATAAGCGACTGTACAAACATCATCCTGTCTTTCATATAAGGAAAGATCATCGTTACCAATCTGCTGTAATGTGACTTTTATATCTTCATCAAAGGCAATTGGATCTAAGATGTGGAATCTATATAAGCCATGGCGAGGAAGGCTGTCATTACCAAAGGCATGAACAGCATTCAACTTACCTGTTTCAAATCTTTCTCTTGTTTTATCCTTTGTTGAATAGAATGGATAACCTAAGAATAAGTTAGAATATGGTTTAACTGAAGGTCTTCCTAATTCATCTTTCTGATGGAATGCCCAGGCACCACCAAAGTAGTCTTCTGAACCTGTTGATGACACTGTTGGATAATCTTCATCACCATCAAGATAGAACTTAAATTCCCCTTCACCCCACCAATATCTTTCTAATGCAGTTAAACCAAGGTAAGTACCTACATAGTAGCCTTTACCTTTTACATCATCTAAGATGACATAGTCTTTTGCAAGCTCAGTCTGACGTTCTCTGCGCCAATAAGCATGGAAATATAAACAATTTTCAGGTAAAGCATCAACTTCAGCATAATTAATAGTATAGAAGAATGATGTAATATCTTTAGGATGTTCATTTGTCATTGTGATGACTGCTCTTTTTGCGAATGGCATTTCAAAATAGCTGTTCATTCCTCCTGTAGGATTCACAACGATTGGTAAAGAGGCCACATCACATCTTTCGCCAAAACCATTACAAAAGAAATCTCCAATAGGTGCTTCTACTGCAGGTGTTTTACTATCATCCCAATAGATTCTTAAGACAACATCTCTCATAACAAAGCTGCCTTTTTCAGTATTTTCACGGATTGTCATCCACATATGTCTAATAATACCTGGACCTTTAATATCCGCAATCACTGTTTCTTCACCCATAGGTAATTTAATGCTTCCACGTCCTTTTCTTGATGGACCTAGGGCACTTGCTTCCATACATGCTTTGCCTTTTTCACCAGTTGGGTTTTCTGGTGATACAGCTCTAGAACGTTCTCCTTTATAAGTCATGATATTACTTAGTAAATTCATAATCTTCTCCTTCCTTTACTGCATGTTGATTGACAGTAATTGAATAATTATTTTTATTGGTAATATGAATGTGCTGATCAGTTACCTTGATATCAAATCTTGATTCACCGATATGGAAATCCTCCCAGAAGAAGTTTCCAATAAATTCCTTAGGATGAATCGTTAAGTGTTTATTTGGTGCATCATAGTTGATTCCTAAGAATTCTGTAATGAACAAGATATAGAAGATACCTGAGGCCCATCCACATTTACCACAGCTGTTCATTCGTGTGACATCTCCAGTAGGTGCCCCTACTTTATAAGGCCACCACCACCAGCTGCCATCTAGATCAGCTAATCTTTCTAATTCTTTAAATCTGCCGTGTTCTCCACTCCAGTTTTCTACATTATCAGCACCATTCAATATTGAAATATATCCAGGAAAAGTGGCTCCAGATTGATTTCCCCACTTAATTCCTCTGCTCAGACAACTATAAGTAGGATTCTCATCACTTGAACTAAATTGTCCATAATGCGTTGTTCTGTCTCCTGCTTCATAGCCATAATAATTCAATAATGTAGTGTCTGATTCTTCACCATCATGCATTCTTAATGTGATAGTACCGTCATGATTCACATCAGTTAAGAACTGAAGTCCTTGATCAAGCATCTCTTTACGATAACACTCATCTGACATATGTTCTTTTGCATCTAGATCAAGTGACGCAATACCTTCTAGAAAAATACGATGACCATTCGTTTCTACAGTCATATATTTCTCTATATCATTTTTGATTGCCTGGGCTTCATTTTCTAGTTCAATCGCATATTCCTTCTCGTCAAAGATTTCAAGTGCAAGTCTTGATAGGGAGCGACATGCACGATATACACAAATGTTTGATCCTGTATGATATGTACCAAGGGAGTAGGCATCTGAAATCCAGATACTGTGGTATAGGTGTGGTTCACCTGGATTTCTAGAAGTAATGACTTTGTTAAGGATTTCCTTCATCTGTTTATATAAATCTTCATTATCTAGAAAGAAATGATGATCACCAAAATAATCATAATACGCACCAGAAAGTAGAATCACCGATAGAGAATTACTTAATGAATGGAAGATTCCGCCTTCAAATTTAGTACCTGGGTATTTGATACCATATTGGGCAAACCATTTTATTGTTTTTTTACATAGGTCTGGTTCGGTCATTGTATAAGGCAAGCTAGAATAATACATATCTTTATTCCATATATGAGGAGTAACGGGGTAAGTGCCCCAATTTGAACCAAGTATTTGATTATAACTATTCATGGCAAAAGCACCAGACGCCTGCTGATAGGCTCTTTCAATTAAGTACCCTGCCATTGGATCGTTATCAAAATGGACTTTACCTATGCATTGTTTATAATATTGACGTGTTTCTTCTAACCATTCATCAATACTTCTACTAAACAGTTTCTGTGTATCCTGATATGCATTAGGATCAGTGAAAGCAATCATGAATTCTTTTTGAGAATGAGGTGGTAAAGTAAATGAAATACTGTTGTGAGATTGTGTCTCGCGGCATTCTATTAATACATTTCTTGTATCAGAGTATTTCTTTTTATAAAGAGAAGGGAGTTCTAAGGCTCCTTCTCTTTGCGAGTCACTTTGGTTTTCAATGATAATGGCATACATTAAACTGCTTAATCTTTCTCCATCACGAGTAATAGGTGCACAAGCAATTAAGCTGACTGTTCCCCAGGTAAAATGATGAATACTTCTTGGAAAAAGATTATCTGCAAGATCAGAGATGACATATAAGTTATCAGATTTCAATTCAGTTTTATTACCGTTCCAGGTAATAGAGATAGAAAGATCATGTTCTTGAACAAAGTCTTTTCCTACCCAGACACCTGGTTTGCTTTCCATGTAGTAGTTGTGATGAAAGAAGGTAAGGTTTTTAATTGTGCCAAATTCATCAAGATTAGCTTGAACTTTTTGATTAGAAGAATCAAATGAAAATGTATCATCTGGAAGCTTATTGCGATAATAACTGATTGTGTTGTCTGTACTATAGATTCCATTCTTGATTCTTAACATATAGAATGGATTGCATTTCATTGTATTCAAAGCGACCTCCTGTGGTATTAATTAGCAAATACCTAATAGTGATAAAACGATTCCTAATGCAACGATACCAAAGATAATAGCGATAACGTTGACTTTCTTATTTAATAGCTTATAGCAGCCAAATGTCATTAATAATGGAACGATACCTTTAAAGATACTATCAAGAGCTGACTGAACATTCATTAATGACTGTCCCTTCATCTTGAATTCAAGAATTGTCTTAAATACGACTGTCTGGCTAGTCATAGCGCCAACCATAATTAAACCAACAATACCTGCTGCTTTTGTAAGGATTTCAATCATGCCGTTTGCATATAATTTCTCAATATACTTAGCACCTAAAGAATATCCTAAACATGCACCATAGTATCTGCATAGGAAGTTTGGTACGTTGAATAATACTAAGAAGATAATTGGAGCAAGGATGTTACCAGCATTAGCAAAACCAATAGCAAGACCTGCACAAACTACTCTCCATACACCCCAGAATAATGAGTCACCAATACCAGCTAAAGGACCCATTAAACTTGTTTTAATAGAGCCAATTGCATTAGCATCAAAGTCTGGTTTTTCACTGTTTTCTTTTTCCATTGAACCAGCAATACCCATTACAAATGATGCAAGAGGTACTGTAGTACTGAAGTAAGAGACATGTCTTGCAAGAGCTTCACGTCTTTTCTTTTCATCATTCTTATAGAAATGGTTGATGAATGGAATCATAGCATAACAGAAACCTGCACCACCCATAGTAACTGGGTTAACAGATGCATACATAGCACCTGATCTCCAGAACATCTTTCTGATTAATTTCTTTTCTTCTTTATCAATGTTATTCATTAGTTTCATGCGAAAAAGTCCTCCTCTTCACTTTCATTAGCTGATGCGCTTGCAACAGCTGGTTTAGCCATCATATCTTTTAACTGCATATCACGCTGTGCTGTTACTAATGCAATAACAACACCTAATACCGCGATAGCGATAAGTGGTAATTTTAAATAAGCCACTGCAACAAATCCAAGAATATAGTAAATACCAATTTTCTTATCCCATAACATCTGCATTAACATAGCCATACCTACAGCAGGAAGCATGTTACCAGCAACTGTTAAACCATTCATGATTACCTTAGGAATTGACTGTAAGATTGTCTGTACTACATCAGATCCTAACCATACAGCAAAGAATGGAATTAAAGCATATAAACCATAGTGTAATACCCATAAACCAAAGTGAAGGGCTGTGATTGATTTATCTTTACCTTCTAAAGCTAGCTGTTCAAATTTTGGTGCGAATGGACCAATAACGAATGAGAAAATAAAGTTCATGAACTGAAGACCTAATACAGCAAGTGGGAATACGATTGGAATAATAGTACCAACATTTCCACCCATCTGAATTGTGAAGGCTGTAGCAAGACCTGCAGCTAGAGCTGGCTCAGCAGTACTTGAAATACCTACATTGACAACTCCCATAAAGATTGATTCTAAAGATGCTCCAACTAATAAACCTGTCTGAACATCTCCTAGCAATAAACCAGTAAGAGGTGCAACAACGATTGGTCTACTTAACATGACCATACCGAATAATTCGTGTCCTCCAACGCCTACGAATACTGCCAATGCGACGAAAAATGCGTTTAACATAATAACTCTCTCCTATCTCTTATAAATTTTTTAATACGTTTGTAGCAAGTTTCTTTTCCATTGAAGGTGTACCCTGGAAAAATGTATCTGGATATAATTCAACTAATTCTTTTAATGCTTCTAATTCTTCTTTTGTAAGCATAACTTCCTTAGTTAAAGTAATCTTTTCACCTGAAGTCATCTTTCCAGCGTTACCTAAGTTAACCATTTCAATATTCTTGTATTTCTTACATAAAGTAACAGCATCACGTACTGTTGGCACAAGAACCATTAAGCGCATCTTTTCTGATCTAGGATCATCTAAGATTGATGAAACGCCTTCTACTGATTTAATAATACATTTAATACCTTCTGGCACTGCCATCTTTAATGACATCTTCTGTAATTCGTTTGATGCTGCTTCATCACTTGCAACAACTAAACCATGAAGTTTTAGTTCCTTTGTCCAAGTCATAGCAACCTGTCCATGAATTAATCTTTCGTCAACTCTTAAACAAACAATCATTTTCTTTTCCTCTCTTTCTTATAGAAGAAAATCGTCATCGTTTTCTTCTGTGTTGTTTTTTTCAATTTCTACTAAGCATAACTGTTCTCTAGCTTCTTCAATCTTAGCCTTTAAGAACTCATTAGTAAGTTTTTCTGGAGTCATAGTGACTTCAATAAGAACAGCTAAATTGAATCCTGATACCAAGAAAGTGTTTTCCCTTACACAATATGGAATCATCTTCTGATTTACACTTCCGCCCTTAATATCAGTAAAGATAACTACTTCATCTTCCTGTGGAATCTTTGCGAAATATTCTTCAATCTGCTCATTGATAGGTTTCTGTCCATCTACATAAGCTGTAATATAGTCTACGTTATCTACATTACCGATTAAGAATTCCATTGTTGATCTTGCACCTGAAGCAAGCAAGCCATGTGTGGCTATTAAAATATGTCTCATTTTCATATCCCTCCTTACACTTATATAAGCTGCAATTGTCATGCCAACTTTTAAGTTTTCTGTTTTATATTTTCTCCTTTCTTTTTTCTTTTCACTTATATATACTGCAATTGACGTGCCAACTTTTAGTATGTATTTATTAATTCTTTTATTTCTTTTTCTTCTGGCATTACTCTTAATGCACCCTTCTTAGTTGTAATCAAAGAAGCTGCTGCATTCGCAAACTGAAGCATTTCTTTTAAATTTTCTTCAGTTAAGTTATCTAAACCATGTTTAAGTACTGCATGAAGTGCACAGGCACCAAAAGTATCACCTGCACCTGTTGTTTCTATAGTGTCCTTATTTAAATAAGGTTCCATAAATACTTTATGATCACCATAGTAAGCAATACTACCGTTCGGACCAAGTGTGACATTGATGAGTTTTGCATGAGTTCTTTCTCTAATGATTTCAATTCCTTTATCATAAACATCAGTACCTGTAAGCCATTCAATTTCATTATCTGCAATCTTTAAGATATCGCACTGTTCAATACCATACCAGATCTGCTTTGCAGCTAATTCTTCACTTTCCCATAAAGGTGGTCTTAAGTTAGGGTCAAAAGAAATAATCTTGTTTTTCTTTTTTGCATAATCAACCATCGCATAAGTAGCAGATCTTACTGGCTCATCCGTCATAGACAAAGAGCCAAAGTGGAAGATACGACAGTTATCAATTAATTCATAATTCACTTCTTCTTTCTTAAGCAACATATCTGCCCCTGGCTTTCTATAAAAAGAAAAGCTTCGGTCACCTGTTTCATCATTGTCTACAAAAGCAAGTGTTGTTTTTGCATCTGGATCCATTACAAGACCTATAGAATCAATCTTTTGTTCTGAGATTGTATTCTTTAATAGTTTTCCAAACTCATCATTTCCTACTTTTCCAATAAATGCGGTTTTATAACCTAGTTTTCCAAGCATAGCAAGTACATTACATGGTGCACCTCCTGGATTGGCTTCATAGATACGGTTATTCTGTTCACTTAAACCATTTCTAGTGAAGTCTATTAATAGTTCACCTGTTGCTGTTACATCGTACATAGAATACCTCCATTGTTTATTCATTTATATATACTGCAATCCATATGCCAAGTTTGAGGTATAAATAAAAAAACTCACAGTTTATGTACTGTGAGATGAAATAAAATAAAAAAGTGACGCAACGCAGGCGCTGCATCACATAAAACAAAATGTTTTTGTCCTTCGTCAGTATTATAGATTCTTTTCATATAAATAGTCAATAACATTTATGACAACCCACTCAGAATTACCTCGTATTTGAAGCATGACATTTATGTTTCTACACATTCTAGGATACTCTTATTCTTATAGGCATATCCACTTTATATAGAGATAATAGTTTTCTGACAATTTCAGATAAAAAAAGTAGCCCAACGCAGGCGTCGGGCTACATAAAACATAAATGTTTTTGTTCCTATATGTATTATAGGCTATTTTCAAATAAATAGTCAACTATATTTTTAACAAAATCATAAATTGTGGTAAAAACATTATCACTACTGGAATATTCTTTATTTTTAATCAATCTTCCCTCTATAAAATCTTTAAGTTCAGCAAATATCTTCTTCTTGAATACTTGACTTGTACATATTTCATCAAACAAGAATAAACTTGCCACAAAATCATGAATAACAGGATTAGTCATCTTTTTCTTTCTGTTCTTTTTTGTGATAGATGGAACCGATGCTAATAATGAAATAAGACTTTTATTAACTATAATGGCCTTTTTCTTTTTATCATATAAATGTGTATATGCATAAGGTTTTCTTAAAGTATTCAACAAACAGTTATTATGCGCCGATGCATTCCTAATAAATTTCAGGGACCATATAAGATCACTGACAATCGCATTACCCTGTTCTGGATATAATGAATAATAAAATTCATATAACCTAATAAAGTCACCAAATGATATAACTTCAATCAAATTCCAAGCAGCCCAATTATTCTCATATTTATGAATCAAATCTGCACATGCTGAATTATATTTCTTTTGATTGATATGGTCTAGCATAAAAGGATATTTAGAAAACAGTTCTCGTACAACATGATAGCCATCTTCTTTTTCATTCTTGGTAAGATCATCAATTAATTTAACCTTTAAGAAATGTTCTGTATGCAATGATATTCTAATAATCAATTCTCTTAAGTACATATCTAGCTTAGATAATTCCACTAGATATGCAAATTCAAGATTAATATATTGATTCTTTGACACGTTGTATTCAAATGATTTCTCATAAGATTTTAACTTAAAATAGTACGTATTATTTTGTAGATACTCTCGTGCTTCCTCTTTACTCATAATATTGAATTGAACATTCTTGTCTTCGAGATTTTTCAATTGCTCATCTATAGAGTATTTAGATTTCAACACTATTACCCTCCTCATACTTTTTCAGTTATTTATTCATACTCTTCTTCAACTTCATATAAGCCTCATAAGATGGTGTAGTTCCTTGAAGATATCCACTCTCATAAGCTTCACTCTTCTTAATATCGTTTCTTTTCAAAATAGTACAAAGATTTTCTACAGTAATACCATTACTATTTCTGGTAATAAATATGCTATCATTACGATCATATTCATCCATAAGTTCTGGATAATGAGTAGAAAAGAATAAAACACCACCTTTCTTATTTAACTGACTATCCTTAAAGAAACGCATAAGAGTACTTACTATTTCCTTATTGAAATGATTTTCTATTTCATCAATCAACAAATAACCTCCTTCTCTCAATATTTCTCTTGCCATTGTGAAAGTAACTATTCCTTTAATCGTTCCTGAAGACAAGTAACGTTCTATCTCTACTATATTATTCAAAAGAATTTCTTGTTTTTCTCTGAATTTTAAGTGAATAATTGATTTTTAACTTATTTTCCGATTTAAAAAAGGAGGATTACTCCTCCTTACAATACTTCCCCATTACTACTTATTACATTCTTATACCATTCAAATGACTTCTTCTTAATTCTTCTCATATCCTTTAAGTCATCATTATCTCTATTTACATAGACAAAACCATATCTCTTCTTCATCTGTGCACGACTACTTAAGATATCAATAGGACCCCAAGACAAGTATCCTCTACAATCTACACCTTCTTCTACAGCTTTTTTCATCTCTTCTAAATGTTTTCTCATATAATCAATACGATAATCATCGTTAATAACGCCATCTACTAGTTGATCATCATAGCCATAACCATTTTCTACAATATAGATAGGCATTTCATATCTATCATAGAGCTGTCTTAAAGTAATACGTAAACCAATAGGATCTATTGTCCAACCAAATTCAGACATTTCTAAATAAGGGTTCTTCTTGATGACTACATCTTCTACATTAGTCAAACTATCTTCACCATAATGACTAATAGTAGACATATAATAGCTTATCGCAAGAGCATCTGTCTTACCCTTCTTAAGTATTTCAAAGTCTCCTTCTTCTATAACTGGCATAGTACCTTCTAGTTTCATATTTGCTAGGAAATAGCTGTTGTAATGTCCTCTCGCAAAGACATCTAGGAATACAAATGCTTCACTTTGGGCTTTCATAGATTCTAATGTATCTAATGGGTGACATGTTTCAGGATAGCTTTGTACAATAGTGGCCATACCTAAAACATATCCTCCTTTTTGATGAATATATTCGTTAATCAAACTATGTGCGATTAAAGTGTTATGCATAATTTGATGATCTAGAGTAATAGGGTTTTCTCCTTCAGGACATACAGCACCAAAGAACATCTTTGGTCCTTTCTGTAGTATTCCATTCTGTTCATTGAAGATAATCCAGTATTTAACTTTGTGACTATAATGATCTACAATCTTCTTGCATAATTCCACAAATATATCCACTACTTTTCTACTCGCAAAACCATTGTATTTCTCATATAAGAATACAGGCATCTCAAAGTGATAGAGTGTAGGAATAGGTTCTATCCCTCTCTTGAGTAATTCATCTATGAATTCATCATAGAAAGCAAAACCTTCTTCATTATACGTATTCTCATCACTCATAAGTCTAGACCAGTCTAAAGAGAAACGATAAGCATTAAAGCCTAACTCTTTATATAAGTCAAAATCTTCTTTGTATCTATGATAAGCATCAATACCATTTTTAAAGTCTGAAAACTTACCAGTGACTGTTAAGTCACATACTGCAGGAACTTTTCCTCCTTCAGTATATCCACCTTCACTCTGATGGGCAGTCACTGCACCACCCCATAAGAAATCTTTTCTTAGCATCTTTACTAACTCCTTTATGTATATTCTTATTTAATTCTATTAAGGATATACTTGAATTTCAAGGAAGTAACACTTGAAAAAAATAGTATATATTATTCTAACGCTCATTTAATACGTTTTAACGCTCACTATTTTGTTGAGTTATTGGCTTAGTTATGCGGTTTTTAACTTTCTAACGCTCATTTAACACTCACGAGTGTTAGAATAGAATATCATCATCCGTTGAATCTGGTATTTCAATCTCTAGAGTCTCTTCTCGAATTCTATAATATTCATCAACAACAGAATCAATAGATTTTCTATCTCCTGCTCTTTCATAACATTTTATAAGTTTAGCCAGTAAATCAAATGTCGTAATTTCATCAACACCATATTCCCTTAAACTCGCTTCATAATTTCTTTTGGCATACTCCGATGCCTTATCATATTGTTTTCTTTCACTATATGTATCACAAATAACTTCCGCTATCATAATACTGGTAAAATCAGCTTCACCAAATATTTCTTTACACTCATTATAATCTTGTATAAGTTCTTCTAATGTTTTCTTTTCTTTCATTGGTGTATCTCCTTATTCTTTTTTATTTTCTCTTATTGGTTTCATTATGTAAATAAGAATCAAATACAAAGTGTTCTCAAATTTGAATAGCACTGTGATTTTAAGCATTAGTGTTCTCAAATTTGAACACTACTGTAACTCTGTGAATTTGTATTTATAAATCAAACCTAAGAAAACATTATGATATAATTCAAACAGAATAGAGGTGAATATCATGATGGAAAGAAGAGCATATTTAAATCAATTAGTATCGTGGAAAGATAAAGATATAATAAAATTGGTAAGTGGAGTTAGACATTGTGGAAAAACTACGATATTAAAAATGTATCAAGAGTATTTATTAAATAGCGGTGTTGATCAATCACAAATCATTTCTATTAACTTTGATGACCTAGAGTATGAAGAGTTGCTAGATTATCATAAACTCTACCAATATATCAAAGATAGATTAGCAGAAAACAAAATGATTTATGTTTTCTTAGATGAAATACAGAATGTTCCTTCTTATGGAAAAGTTGTAGATAGCCTTTATGTAAAAGAGAATATTGATATCTATATTGTAAGATCCACCAAGCATCCAATCACACATTTAAACAGTCAATATATAGAAATACATGTCCTTCCTTTATCATTTAAAGAAATATATAAACCTGGAACTGATAAAGAAGAAGCTTTTCAGAAATATATGAAAACTGGTGGTTTCCCCTATATTAATCAAATACAACTAGATAAAGAACAAATTGATATGTATCTAGAAGGAATAAATAATACTGTGATTGTGAAAGATATGGAAACGTCATACCTTTATTATCCTGTTGAAGTGATGGATATATCAGGCAAGGAAGTATTAAAGTCAAACAAGAAGTATTATGTTGTAGATTCAGGAATTCTAAATTATATTCTCCCAAAGCAATCTTATGATTTAGAATTCATGATTGAAAACATTGTTTATCTGGAACTTCTAAGAAGAAGATATATTGTAAATATTGGACGAAGTGGGCATACAGAGGTTGATTTTATTGCGAAAAGAAATGATGTCTATACTTATATACAGGTTACTGCATCACTTGTGGATGAGAATACTTTTGACAGAGAGATTCATCCTCTAAAACTAATAGAAGATAATTATGAGAAAATAATCCTTACTTTAGATAGATATACACTTGGAAATTATGATGGTATTAAGGTAATTAATCTCATAGATTGGTTGTTAGAAGAGTAGGCTGCAGCGATTAGATTCGCTACAGCCTTTTTTCGTTATTTGAATTCTTCTATATACTTTCTCAAGAATGGAACTACTGTATATCCTCTATTTCTAATAAAGTCCACTGCTAATTGATCAAAGAGAAAATTCTTAAATACTTCATCAAAATCTCCTTCTAACATCATAATTTTTCGAATATGACAAGAATTGATGAGAGTAAACTTCATGGAATCCTTCTTACCAACATAATAGTATAGTTTCTTAGGCTCTTCTTCATCCTTCAAAATATAAATATGTTGGAATACATTGACTACATCACTCTTTAGACATGGATTCAAAACCATTCTAAAGTTGTTTCTACAATGCCCTACAAACTCTTTTCCTAAAGAAGTTGCTAAATTAATAAGTGGTGCATCACCTGTTTTAGTTGCTTTTCTAACTATTTCTTGGTATTGATAAGTATCTTTATTCAAACTTTTTAATACACCCTCTACTTCTTCTTTATACTTTGGTTGTGATTGCATAAAAGATTCCAATAAACGAACTAAATCACCCTTCGAGATTTCTTTTTCCTTCTTATAAGCGTCTAGTCTAAAGTAAAGTTCATCCAAGTCTGGCATAACCTTCATTAAACTGTCACTAATCAAAGCTTGATAGCCTTGAGTAGAAATCAACATTTCTGGTGTATAAACTGCATCAGTATTATTCTTAAAAATAGAATCATAGCTTTGATATACGTCCAATGAATCATCCTCAACCTTATAGAATTCCATGCTGCCATCAGGAAATACTGTCAATACCAAGTATATCCTTTCTTTCTTCCTTGTCTCCTTATTATAGACTAAATCCTGCATTACATATTCTACTGTTTTATCCCATTCCCATCTATATGTAGACAAGCACTTATTTGCAACATCCATCTTTACTATAAGCTCAGTCAAAATCTTATCAACTACATTTTCATTAATATCAATTTCACTACTCTTGGTAATACAGTTTTCATAAGTAAAATGCTGAGTATTCAAATCGTTTGTATGTTGATCAGGTAAATTTTCTTTCTTATAGTAATCTTGATCATGAATCAAAACTACATTAAACAGTTTATCCTGACTAAAACTTACATTTTCAATACCTCTCTCTCTTAATTTAGAAACCATCATTGCAACCATCTTTTTTGATAATACATCTTCAATACGATCAATGACATTGATTCCTAAATCATTAAATAGATTTTCTCTATGTTCTATAGAAATAGTATTTGAATATTTCTTTAAGATATCATCGTCTTTCAGTTCTAAAGGAGTGAATTGAACATAATCCTTGAGTTTATTATCAACATCTTTAAAGAATTGATACAACATTCCTTTCTTTGAATTTTCAAAAGCTTGTAAGTCTTTTATATCCAAATCCAGTGCAATGTATTTATTCTTTCTTCCATATATCCCCCTTAACACATAACATTGATCCTCACTTCTGTATGAATCAACCTCGCGAAATATATAACCTTCTCCAGACTTGTAATATCGAGGTAGTTTACGAATCTTTTTTAATACTTTTTCATTATTCGCATAACACTTCAACAATTTAGATAATAGATTATAGGATTCCCCATTGATATTCACAACACATTCTTGTTTACTTGAATCTAAATCACTGATAGTCACACTATATGCTGTTATAACATCTTCTTTAAAAGAATTCTGATTAAAATAGAAACATCTACCTAAGGTATTATTAAACTTCTCGGACAGGTCTATATTTGGAAGCATATTGATAAGTAATTGACATAAATCACCTGGACTCATACTTGTATGATTACTTAAATCTATTTCTTCCACAAATACTCCTTGGCCAAAGCTATTTATATGTGATTGAAACTCTTCTAAACGTACAGTTCCTTTTTCAACTAGAATATATGCAATTCCACCTGATTTATAAAATACAGATAAAGCTGGAGAGAATTTATCTCCAATCTTATCCATACTTTCTTTTCTTGCAGCACGTTCTTTCTCGTCATCTCCTTTGTGTTCTTGATAAACCTTATAAACATCATAATCACGAATAATATTGTTGTAGTGAAGATCTAATTTCACTTTGTTTGTCTTAATCATTTTAACAGTCCTCCAAACACATTCTTATTTTATTGATTGCTTTAGGATTAGCATGAAATCCATCGTTTTCTAATAAAGCTGGAATTTCAATAATTCTATTAGATTCTATGATTTTATCCATTTCATTCTCATCAAAAATATTAATTACAATAGCCTTTTTTCCCTCTACTTCATCTAGCTTATTTAGAATCTTATTAGTGATTGTGTTTGCACCATAAGATGAATATCTCCAATGTTTGAAATCGATATAAACCTTCCCACGTTTAAAATCAAAACGTTCAAATTCTTCTATACTAAGTTCCTCTAAATCAATACCTAACTCCTTCTTAATTACAAAACGACCCACAAATTCACCAAGTCTTCCTTTATAAATATTTTGATAAAGTACTGGTGAGAGTATATAATCGTTTTCTTCAAAGCTAGTTGCATAACCATGTTTAATAAATTCTTCTCTTAAACCAGGATAATTCAACATTTTAGAAAGACGCGCATTTTCTTCACTTACTTCATGCAGATTACTGGCTAACCAATCTTGCTTATGTTTACTATTTTGAATTCGTGATATTACTTCTTCCTTTGTCTGATTGAAGAAAACATCTGTATATTCAAAGTCATACATCCCCATGAAATAGTATTTATTAAGAGGAGCTTCTGAATGAATATAGTATTCTCTCACAATATCATTATCCAAATTAGAACTTGTAGGACATTGAAGACATGTTTCACCTAATTCCTTATAGAGTTCTATTTGTTTCTCTGTCCAATCTCCTGATAAGAACTCATAAATATGAAACTTACCAACACTAGAAATACGACTTGCTTCATTCTCCACATAATCATATGTAGGAACACTTTCTTGTCTTTCTTTTGCATATTCAGCAAGTTTCATTGTTTCTGGAGAAAGAATTTCGTTCTCTAATATTGTCGTATCAAAATTATCCACAATATCTCTTGTCACTAAGATATGAATCATCTTGTTCTTATTGAATGATCGAGACAAACGTCCTATAGCTTGAATAATTTGTTTTGTCTTAAAGAGACGAATACTTCTACATCCTCTAAGTTCTTGTGTAGAACCTCTAAGTTTTGGTTCCTTTAGTTTCTGATAAGCTGCCCCAATACATTTATTGAATGCATGGTGATTGATTTCATTATTCTCATATAAATTTTCTAATTCAATGAGGAAATGAAGTAGGTTTTCTTCTTCAAATCCAGATTCTGTATCCATCAGATTTGTGACCACATTAGTGATATCACCTAAATAAATTCCATCAAAATCCTTTTTCTTATTTCTTCCATCTTCTTCATTTGCGAAATCAGTGAGATTTATTGTATCTAATCCATCTGGTAACTCATATGCCATATTTTGTCCAGCACCAATAGTTGCATATGCAGAAATCACAAAGATTTTTTCTCCTTTAGATAAACGCTCCAATATACTCTTCTTATCTTCATCAAAAGATAAACCACTCTTTAATACTTCAACACTTACATTATTCTTATTAAAGCTACATTCTTTGTTAACTATACCAAACAAATCATCAAGTACACTTTTTCTAAACTGACCTTGGTCTTTTGGTAAGGCATTATTTAAACATAAGAACGATTTAATATCAGTATGTAGAATAAAGTATCTATAAGCTTGTGCCATTCTTAAATATCTTTGTATCTGATATTTATCCTTAATTCCCTCCTTAATAAAGACTTTTGCTGCTTTTGATTGAATCTTAGGGTCTTCAAATACCAATTGAATCATATCTTTTGCACTTGTATCAGTACAATTGATTACTTCTGCAATCTTTACTTTGATTTCTCCAGAATCATATTTTAGATTTAATAAAGAATATGTCTCTGCTATTCTTTGACGATCCTCTTCTTCAAGAACATGAAAGTCATCCCCTAAATTCTCTTTTAGGTATCTTAATGAATAATTAGACAAAACTGAATCAATATTACATGTAGCACTCAACCCAATAACAGTTGCCTTTTTCGCAAGCATCATCAATACATACTCAGCACTCTTATACAAATTAATATAACTGAAAGATGTATTAAAGCTATTATCTTTACTGTTAGTGAATTCAAAAGAACGAATACCACGGTTGTAATAACCATTTGTTTTCTTGAAACGATTATCTGTTTTATCCACCTTTATAGCCGGCTGAATATTGATATCATTATCAAAATATAATATGTCAGACTTAGCTAACTTAAACGTATTATAAATAGAATGAATCGCTTCTTCATCTGTAATATAGTCTTCTTCATTAGCTTCTGAATTATGCTTATCTTTCAGATCTGAAGCTAATTTAATAATATATCGCTTTGTGGAGACCAAATAACCGCTCATATCTCGAATAACAGAAAATAAACTATAAGCATCATTTAGTTTACAAGGCAAATCATGTCGACTATTTTTAATGTCAATTGTCATTTGATTATAGTTTTTATCATAATATACATATGCATTCCTTCTAGACTTATCTTCAAAGTTTGCGTGGAATGTTGAATCACTCATCAAGAAATTACGACTCTTAATCTCTGAGCAGAAATAAGGAAGCTCATCATGACAATTCAATCTAATTTCTAAAGCTCTCTTTCTAATTTGATCAAACTGTTTATCTCCTTCAGGTACTAGGTCCTGTAATCTTTTAGGTGCAATATCTTTCCAATTAATAAATGGATCAGTCATACGATGAACCATAGGAATCAATTCTACTGTTGATCTTAAACTACTCTCTATAATAATATTATTGATTTCATTTTTAGTTGCATCTACTTCATCAATAAAAAGAATACTGTTATCAATAATATTTGATTCTGAGAATCTATACTTCTTCACATAAATAGGATCTATAGAAGTAAAGAATCGTTTAACAGACATACAAATGATTTTATAATCCTCTACAAACATCGCAGGATATAAATCTCTTAACCAACTATACTTAGACTTAATGATTCTTTTTCTTTCGTCTTTACTGAATTTCTTAAAGTTAGGAGTCAGTAATTTCTTTCTTATATCTTTTCTAAAAGCTGAATCCGCATTTAATAGCTTATCTTGAGCCACTTTAAATAAATCCGCAGCGAGTGGTGCTTTATCCGAATGTTTTTGAATATACTCAGATTGATATTGATAAGATTTAAGACAGTTCTTAAGGTTCTTATAAGAATCCATCTTCTTATATTCATCAGGAATGATAGTTTCATCAAAATGATGCAGAATATTATCTATGATGCTTTCTACACGTATTACGTGAGATTTGTAATCATCCCCCAATGCCTTTTCTAAATCTGTCATTGGTAAGTTGTTTAGATTATTAGTGATGAACATAAAGTGTTGATTAAATGTTTTATAGTTGTTCTTCATCAATTGTACTGCACTATAGGACTTTGCAGAACCTGTAGGAGTATTCACAAAATACAATCCATTACTTCTTTGATCTAATATTTTTTTTAGTAAATCTTTCATTTATATCACCTCAAACTCATTGTAAGCCATTACATTTTATGAGAATATGAGTTTTTGATATTTTTTTCAGCCCGTAATTTCATTGTATTTATCATGTTTTTTTCTTAAAATATAGTTATATAGAGCCCATAACTAGCGAGGGCTCAGGAGGAAATAGAAAAATGGAAAACATCGAAGTTACATTTTACCTTGATCCAGTGGCTCATAAGAATCTACAAAAAGATAGAAAACTATTTCATATGAGCCCTAAAGAAACTATTCTAATAAAAAGGATCATAGTGAATCATTATCCAAAATATAATCAAGAGACAAAAGAATTACACGATAGGATCAAAGACTCATTTAAAGATCAAGCAAGTCAACCATTAATTGAAGATGCTGTCTGGCAAATAACAAAATATATAAGTGAGAACTCTATTGATAAATCTATTAGCACAAAGGAAAAACGAATTAAAGATAAGATACATTTCAGGGTGAATAATAACGAAAATCAATTAGAATGCGTTCTAGACGCTTGTCCAGTTAATGTATCTAGATCAGAGTTTATTGCAAATATTATCTATTCTTACTTAAATAATCCCCAATATGAAAGAGAGAGAATAGTATTCAAAGAGGAATTAAAAAAATTAGAAGATGCCATAAAAAATAATCAAGCCATAAAAATAAAATCTAAATATGACCGAACTCATAATAGTGATTTCCAAATCATTTATCCAAAAGAAGTATGTTTTTCTAATGAAGAGCTTTTTAATTATTTACTATACAAAAAAATAATTAAAGGAAAAGAATGTGCTAGATCAATCCACTTATACAACATTGATACCATATTTACACTTCCAGAAAATTGTACATTCAGTAAAGAGATACTTAATCGCTTTAAGCGAATGAAACGTAATGGTGCCCAATTCACTATCAATCATAATACTGAATTTAAAATACAATTTACTGAGAAAGGACTAGAACGTTACAATACTCTCAATTATCTTGAGAAACCTGTCGCATTAGATAAAAGTAATGAGGAGACTAGAATCTTTTATTTTGATTGTTCTGATATGCAATTTAGGAACTACTTTGCACATTTCTATGATGAGATGGAAGTATTAGAGCCTAAAGAGATGAGAGAACACCTACTAAGATTAGGTCAACGCATGGTGGATAAGTATTCAAAAGATATCTAGTTTATAAGAATGCAGGAACAACCTGCATTTTTATTTTGACCTCTTATGTGATTTTATAAAATTCTTCTTCTCCTCTTACTTCTACAACCTTGTATAATGCCCTGATTTTCTCAATAGTTTTATTTATTTCACTCTTATCCAACTTATTCACCGTCTTTAAATAACATCGTATTTTAGAAGCAGCAATCACGTCATTTCCATTATTAAACTCGATAAGCTTTTTCATATCATTATCTATCGGTTTTGTTTTATTTGGAGTAGTCTTCTTTAGAGGTTCACAAAAATAATCAGTTTGTCTTTTTAATAATTGTTTACGTGTTAATGATGGCTCTCTTAGTATGATTGGATATCCATTAGACTTTAAATCCCTCATCATTTCATAATAATCAATATCATTAGATACCAGTATGACCTGCTTAGGATTATATTTACCGAACATATAACCAATATACATAGAGATTCTATTATCCACAAAGTTTGGTCCTACATGCTTAGTTTCTACTATATAAATATCATACCCTTCTAACATATCCCGATATTCTTGTGCTGGTTTTGTAGTGACAAATCCACAAAACAAATAATAAACATACTCTTTGTCTAACAAGTCTGTGGGAATAGCTTGATAGTTTTCAAAATCAACTATAACTACAACCTTAAAATCCAATTTTTTTTCTATTATTTCTGAGTGCTTCTTATTATGTGAAATAGTACTTTTTTCATACAATGCATTCATGAGTTTATCTAGTTGTTCAACCATAATCATCACCCTTTCTATGTCTATTCTATTACTTTTTCTAAAATAACGTTTAGACTTATGCTATGACAATGCCTAATTACAGGTGTTAAATTATTTTTTTTAATCGTAAATATTCTATTGATTTTCTACTTAATCTAGCATACAATCATATACATCAATGGCACTCGGTGCGGAAGAAAACTCACGATTTATGTCGTGGGTTTTTTCTTTGTTTTAGAACTCAAAAAAGAGATAGCTTTCGCCATCTCTCAGACCAATTAAGTATTATGATCTTTTCTTTCTCTTAAGTAACATAACACCTGCTACTGTCATCATAGAGATCCAGCTTGCAATTGATGTTGCATCACCTGTCTTAGCTGGTTTCTTATCCTGAGTAGGATCTTTAGGTGTATCTTTTCCTGTTTCAGGATCTTTTGGAGTTTCCTTATCTACTTCATTAAGTCCAATTACTTTTACAGTAAAGTCATGACTTGCAGTCTTTCCTTCTGCATCAGTTACAGTAATAGTAACGATGACATCCGCATCCTTCTTAGGAGTTGTTACTTTACCATCTAATGAGATAATACCTTCAGGACTTACCTTTGTAATAGTAATACTATAGCCTTCTGGCACTTCAGGGAGTACAAATTGAGTCTGTCCTTTAGAAACAACTGACTGTACCTTATTTCCTGTAAGTAAATCATCTAGGATATCCTGTGATGATGGTTTAGCTGGAGTAACTTCTACCTTCTTGAAGTTTGCTTTTAAAGTAGTGTTTGTAGTTGCTTCAAATGTATATGGGTTAGAAGTACTTACTTCTCTTCCATTTTCATCAGTCCAGTTCACAAATTCATAACCTTTATTTGCCTTAGCTGTTATAGTCACATTTGAACCTTCTTCATAAATACCATCTTCTTTATCCATAGAGACAGTACCCATGTTCTGATCACTATCTACTACAACTGTATACTTCTTATTTTCAACAGTTACTTTTACAACTACTTTCAAGCCATCTGGGTTTGCAACACCTTCTGGCAATGTAAGAGTACCTTCTAATACATATGTACCACATTCATTAGCCTTATAAGATGCTTTATTCCATGTTACGTCTACTTCTTCTGTTTCATTGTTTTCTAATGTAATAGATACTTTGTTTGGTAAATTTAATGAATCAAATGAAGTACCTTTTACTACAGTAAGATCATCTAGTTTCTGGATATTTGTAATCTTTACATCTGCTTCAGAAGACTTTTCAAACTTCGCAATTAAAGCTGTATTACCATTAACCTTGAATGTGTATTCTGCTTTATCAGATACTTTATCACCATTAGGACGATACCATCCCTTAAATACATAACCTCTATTAGGTGTTGCAGTAATAGTCACAGATTTACCTGCTTTAACTTCCTGACCACCACTTACTTTACCACCTTTTTCTGCTTCTACATAAACAGTATAAGTGTTATTAGTCACTTCTTTATTCGCAATATTGAATTCAGAGATAGCTACCCAGCCATCATTAGACTCAGAAGCAACAAACTTGAATCCATAAACATTCTGTTTATCAAAAGTAAATGTTTTTTCTGACTTGTTAGCATCAAATGTTTGATCTTTCGCAACTTCTACCCATTCACCATTCTTTTCAGTCTGGATATAAAGTGAAGCTTTAGTCACCTGACCACTGTTAGAATCCTGACGTGGTGTGAATGATACCTGGTTGATTCCATAAGCTTTATCAAATGAAATTTCTGTCCAAATACTTCCATCAGCACCCTTACCTGTACCTGGGGCACCTGATGTAGTAGGAACCTTATCTTTTGTAGCTTGTGACCAGTCTGAATGCCAGATTGTAGAAGCTTTATTATCAAATGCCATACCGATAATACCTTCATTCTGACCACCATGAGCTGTTGGTGTTTCTGATTCAGCTTTTCCTGTCCAAGAAGCTTTATTATAAAGATCTACTTCTGGTGCTTTTTCAGTAACTACTACGTTATCAATAACTGCAGAAACTGTTTCTGTCTTAGAACCAATTCTTTCTAATGGTAAGGCGAATGTTGAATGAGTGATATTGTCTTTCTTCACCATATCATTGTGAATAAACTTACCTTTTGCATCACATACATATTCACCATTGACATATAAACTTGTCTTCTGCTGTTCTGTAGTAATCTCAATGTTTACACTCTTACCTACTGGTAATTCATAGTCAAAATAATAGTTATAAAGTTCTCTAGTGAACCCTAACTTACCATCTTCCATGATTCTAATATCATGTGTTCCATAAGCAGCATCTGATTCAAATAGGATATCTCCTGGTTTTGCAGGTTTCTTTAACTTAATATCAAATGATAATTTATTACCATTACCAAGTTCTTTAATAGGTGAAGTAACATAACTTACACCATCTTTTAATACTAACGCATTATCCTTAATTTCAGTATTCTTACCTTCTTTAAGGTCACGTTTGTTTTCAGAACCATCTTTTAAGCCATTATCAAAGTTATAGCTCTGATAGTTTTCACCCTTCTTATTTTCCTTGTAGTAAGGGTTTGTATTAGGTCCTGTTCCCTTATCCTGAGCAAGTTTAGCAAGAGCATCTGCACTGCCTTTTTCCTTACCAGTCGCAGCCCATGTCTTTTCTGCATAGAATGGTAATGCATCAAAGAAACGCCAATATAAATCAGATTCACTTAAACCTGATGCGCTCTTATCAATATTATCGCTCCATAATGCAAATGCTGCACCTAACATCTGATCATCACCAGCAGGAACATATTTATAAGAACCACCTTTAACTCTTACTTTATTTGCTTCAAACTGATTGAAGATTCTATTTACGTTTAGTAAATCACCATAGGCATTAGCACGTCCCTTATTACCATTTGGAACCATATAACCAAAGTCATCAATTGTATTGATTAACTTATAGCCCATATCATACATTTCGATACCATCTGCCCAGTCAGCTGACCAAAGGTTCATTTCTACATTATCAATAGCATCTTTCTTAATCTGTGTTACTGGATTATCTTTAATCCAAGATAAACCACCCCACATACGAACTGTATTAGTCTTCTTTAAGTGAGGCACTAAATCATTAACGAATCCACGATATGCTGTATAGTTTGATAAGAATTCATCTGCACCAATATGTACAGTTGTTTCTCCATCAAATACTGGATTAGCACCTGTTGTATAGTCATCAAAGATTTCTTTGATCTTATCTTTTGTTTCTTTCTTAGAAACATCAAGATGGTCAATAAGTGGTCTGTTTCTATTTAATGGTGATACCTTGTTTTGTACCATTAATTCTGGCCATACTTTTGTGAATGAAGTCGCATGTGCAGGAACATCAATTTCAGGTACTACGTTCATACCAAGTGCTCTTTCACCCTGAATAAAGTTTCTGAAGTCCTTCTTAGAAATAGAATAGTCTTTTGCAGTAGGTGTTTCACCTTTCGCATTAGATAATCCTGATTCTAGACGGAATGCTTCATAGGCTTTAAATGCTTCATTTTCATTATCACCTTTACCATACTGTTCTAGGAAGATGTAGTTATCAGATAAGTGTGCCTGGAAGTCATTCATCTTGTAATAGCGCATTGTTCTTGCAACTTCCTTCATCATATCTAATGAAACTGGTTTACGTGCTACATCGAATAAGAATCCACGTGTCTTGAAACGAGGATAGTCACGCATTTTACCAATCTTATAGCCTTCATTGTCTTCTTTATACATCTGAAGGATTGTCTGCATACCATACATGTTACCTGTTGTATGAACAGAAGCAACATTGATACGGTCTTTCTGGATATCCATTGTATATCCTTCATCACCTAGAAGAGTATCTGGTGCTTTTAATTCAAAGTTGAATGCATTAGCCTGAGAAGCACCTTTTTTCACTGTAAGGTTAATACCTGTAAAGTCTTTATAATCACGTATAAACTCATCTACAACAGCTTTTAACTTATCATTTGTATATGTTACTGTCTTTAAAGAATTAACAGAAATCTTTTCTGTTGAATTAGAATGCCATTCCTGGATTTCTGGAATAACAGTAGGTTTAGTATTCTTACTTACAGACTGCTCATTCTTACCTTTTACAACATAGTCAACATCAGCTGTCTTCTTTTCTTTTCCAGTTTCAGTATCTGTAACTACATAAGAGACCTTTACATTCTTATCTACTAATGGATGAACAATCTTGCCATCAGCACCAATGATCTGTTCAAGGTCTGCACCATTGATTCTTACAGTAAATCCTTCTGGTACATTTGGCATATCTAATGTATTCACACTTGCTTCAATTGTCTTACTCTGAGATTCAATAGAAGAGACAACAGAATCTAGAGTTGCTTTCTGTGCTGTTTGTTCGTTAGAATAAACTTCCATTTCCGCAATACTTACATTATTCCATGATGAAGCTTCAGCTACAAAGTTACAAAGTTTTAATTCTTTTGCCTCAATAGGTTCATCGAACTTAACAACAACTTCGTTATTATAACCATCACCCTTCTTTGTATTAGTAAAGCTCTTTGCTAGCTTTTCTACACCATCTTTATCTTTGTATTTAATATCAAAGCTCTTAACGTTAGATGGCATTGGTGCAACATCTCTTTCAAAGAAATGAATCTTAAGTTCCTTAATGAGAGTCAATCCAGCAAATTTAGTATTTAACCAGATATTAGTAGTTGGAGTTTCATAATCACTTGCCCAGCGATTCGCTTTTTCTGTGCTTCCATCTTTTACTTTATCTGGACTTAATGTATTAGCTTCACTACTTGATGCAGTGACTGTAGCATTTGCCATATGATTTTTATTAGGCGTAGCATCTGCTTTTTCAATGATTTTACTATAGACTTCAATTTCATTGATTCCGACATTCTTCCAGTTGATTGTACCTCCATCTGCAGAAAGTACAGTTACTTTTACTTTAGTGGCTTGATGATCTTTATCTAACTGAATGATTTCAGCTTGTTTTGCCTTAGTAGTCTTTCTATATACTTCTTTATATTGTCCATCTTCTTCTAGTTCAATCTTATAGCCTAGAATATTCTGTGCATCATCCGTTCTTTCGAAATTGATATTAATCTGACGTACTGTCTTTTCTCCACCTAGATTAATTTCAATCCATTCATTGTCTGCTTTATTCTGTGCAGTCCCCCAGCGCGTCTTAATATCACCATCTACTGCTTTGCTTGGTGATGTAGAATCTACTTCATAACTACTTGCATTAACAGTACATCCTCTAGCAAGATTTAAGTTTTCTACAGCATAGACTGGTCTTACATCAACAAATGCAGCATTCGCAATCATGACAGTTGCAACTAATCCAATAACACCTTGTTTCTTGTTCATTATCCCTTTTCCTTTCTTTTCTATATAGGACCAACAAAAAAGACCAAAGTACCCCTCTAAAAAAGAAGGTTTACTTTGGTCTTGCCTAATTCAATAGTAACAATCCTATACGTTTTTCATACAGTGAAATGATAGCACTTACAATGTACTTATTCAAGTATTTTTTTTATTAATTGTCTTGTTTCAGGTAAATTATTTTTAAAACACTGTATTGGTAGAATATGCACTTTATTGAGGAGTATAATTATATATATAAATTATACATACAAGGAGGATTGATTTGTTATGGAATTAGGTTTAAAAGATCGTGTCGTAATCGTAACAGGAGCCGCTTCTGGTATTGGTAAAGCTATTGCTGAAGCATATGCAAAAGAAGGAGCAAAACTTGCATTAGCTGATTTAAATCTAGAAGGGTTGAATGCTTTAAAGACAGAACTAAAAGATAATGAAGTTTATGTCGAAAAAGTAGATGTTACAGACGAAAAGAACTGCAAAGATTTTATTGAAAATGTTGCTGAACATTTTGGAAAGATTGATGTTCTATGTAATAATGCAGGAACAGCTTTAATGGGTGATATTGCAACATTCCCTGAAGAAACATTCAGAAAACATGCAGAACTTATGATGTATGCACCAGTGAGATTAACTAATTTATGTATTCCTCATTTTAAGAAAAATGGGTGGGGAAGTGTTGTAAATACAGCTTCCATCTTTGGTAAACAGCCTGGAGGATTAATTAGTTATGATACTATTAAGGCTGCTGATATTATGATTACTAAAGATTATTCAAATTATTGTGCAGCATTTAATGTGAATGTAAATGCTGTGTGCCCTGGCCCTGTAGATACACCGTTATGGCATGCAGAAGGACAGTTAGGTGATCAATTAGCAAGTGCTACTGGTATGAGTCGTGATGAATCTATTGATTGGTTTGCTAAGACAAATATACCAATGGGTAGATATGCTAAACCTGAAGAAATTGCATCAGCTGCTGTATTCTTATCTAGTGAACCAGCACATTATATTACTGGTGTTGCCTTAAATGTTGACGGTGGCATGGTAAAGTGCATATAATCAACTAATAATCTATAATAACTATTGGTATTTAAACATATGGTGAAAGAATATGTCTTTTTGATAATCTGAATTGATTTTTTATTAACTTTCACATAGAATGACATATGTAAATGGCACTCGGTGCGGAAGAAAACTCACGATTTATTGTCGTGAGTTTTTTCTTTGAGTAAGATTCTATTCATTTAAGTATTCATAGAGCACTTTGAAATATTGCTCATAATCTTGATGCTCTGCTAAGCCTGAGACTTGACCATCACCTGCCTCAATAATTTTCCATGAACCATCTTCTAATTCAGCATAGTCAACAGTATAATATCCACTTTCCAGATGACTATACTTTTCTAATAATTGTTGAGGTGGTAATAATGCATTTATAGATTGTCCTGAATTTCTAGTGATAGTTGCTATTTTATTGTTTATATAAAAGACTCTGTATTCATTGGTGTGGTCACCATAATGCTTTAGGTTAAGATATTCCTTAATACATATTCCACCAGTTAACAGATTACCACGATACTTATAAAAGACTTCCATCCATTGATTAAATTCTTCCTGTGTAATATCTTTGTCAAAATATTTAGGAAATTCTGTACCCTTTACAGATTTAACAAAGTCTTTAACCATAAATCTACCAAAAGTATTTTTAATACTATTAACATTAATCTGAGTATGAAGAGGATATATTTCCATTTTTGCAGTATCCTCTTTTAATAATTCATATACATTAGGGAAAATGTGCATTAATTCATATTCTTCTGGAGTTGTAATTAAACGGATATTGTTTTCTAGAAGACGTTGATAAAACCTTTCATACTTTTCCGGATTCATCATATATCCTCTATATACTGCAGTTCTTTCTTCTTGAGGGACATCTTTAATGACTAATTGATCTTCTTCAAACCACTTATCATATCCAAATAGAATCACATCAAATAAACCGATTGCTTTTACTGCATCATATTCAGCTTGTAAATCTTCATCCACCTTTGAGACATTAAAATAACTAGATGGGAATAATATTAAATCAACCATATAAACCTCCTTCAAAATGTTTTACGTTCTTATACATCAATATCTTATTCTAATTCTCCATATTCATTGATATATTCTTCACCGTTTCCTATATCTACTTTCTAGCAACATTCTTTCCATCTGCATCCAATGTTTTTAGTCTTTCTAGCCATTTTGTAATAAAACCATCTTTTAAGAATGCAAGCAATGTCCCCTCACCAAATCTATCTGCACGAATAGCACCATAAATCAAGGCAATAATACATTGAGCATCTAAATTATCTACTTCTGCTTTAACCATCGGTTCCCAACTCCATTTGATGCCATTATCTTCTAGGACTTTTTGATAACTATGTAATCCCATCTCTTCATGGTTATCTACAAAAGAATAGACATCCTGGATAAACTGGTCAACAACTCTTGAGTAGTTTACAAAAGGGAATTCAAGTGGATGTTCTGGTGTTCCATCATTTTTCTTGTCAATAATCCATGTACCAAATTCTGCTCCTGTGAACTCATCTAAATATTTAGTTAAACTTTCATACATATAAATTACATCTTTCTTTCTTTAATTCAGTTTCTTGTCACTTCTGTAACAGTAGTTTTCTATAAGAAACAAATTTTAATAATACATCATAGTTATATTACATACAGCCAAATAATCCATATTGCATTTTGAGAAGTTTTAGATATTTCAAACCAATCAATTAAATATCGTATTTCATTAGAGAAATCATTTCTTCAAAAGAATATTAACTCACAGGTTCTTTATCCATAAGAATCAAATCATCTAAATACTCTCTTACTTCCATTTGTAGGTCACGTATTTCTTTCACTTTATCTTTTAGAGAAAACATGCATTCCTGCATGGCTTCTAAATAATGTTGTTCCGCTAAATTGAAAGTCTTAAGAGCAAAGTGCAATGTTTCTAGTGTCTTTGGTCTTAATAAGTATACTTTACCTAATCGTTCATATATTTCTGCTTTTGTTTCGCTGGATGAATCCACTTCATCAGCAACTTCTAAAGCATGAAAATACAAATCATTAGCTTCTGGTATATCTTTATCCACATAGTATCCATTCAAATACATATCACCTAAAAGATACAAAGAGCGTGCACTGTTATCTGTCAAAGCACTTTGGATAAGACAGAAGAAGGCTTTTTCAAAATTTTGTTCTGTTCCTCTACCATAGAAATAACATTCACCTAATAGTACAGTTGAAGGTCCTATATGCTTTTCTTTTGAAAAATAGTTAAATGCCTTTTCATAATTCACATTATTAAATCTTTCAAAATAATATAAACAGCCTAAATAATATGAAGCCCATGGATCTTTTATAGAATAATATCCATCACGTAGTGCTTTATCAATAAAGTTGAATATATCATTATCCATTAAGTGATTCCTATCTGCTTCCATAAGTTCTTTCGCAAGTTCTTTAAGTGGTATAGTAATTTCCCTCTTTTCATCATCAAGATAGAGAGATAGTATATGTGCTGTTTCAGGACATGCACTATGATTATAAATTGCACGATCCAATCTCTCATATGCTACATCTGGAGTCATAAGCCATCCTTTTTCCATATTCATCATCTCCTATCAATAATCTTCATCTGTTTCATCAAAACCATCATCTACACCTTGTCTATAAGAAGGATCATTACGATATCTATCATGATCATAATCGCCATCATCTACTGCTGAATTATAACCATCATTATAGGAACTAGATGATCCACTTGATTCATAACTATTGTATTCCTTCTTAGGTTTTGATGGAGTGTAAGTGCTTGGTCCAGGTTTATTTAGTTCATATACTAATTCACCATCAATAGTGAGCTTATCATAATACTGTTGATTTTCTATTTCATAATTATGCTTATCACCAGATAATTTCATTATGAATCTATCATCTTCTTGGAATAACACCATTCTTCCTTCTGATTCAAAAGGTTCACCATCCCAAAATATTTTAGATTCATTCTCATAATAATTCTTATTCGCATTTACTTCTAATATCTTGTAGAATAAGTCTTTTGCACTACGTTTAGAATCAATAGCTGATTCATAATAATCATCAACTGTATGACTTGAATAAGTGAAGTCTAGTTGATATACAGGTACACCATATGCTTTATTGTATTCAGTATATGAACAATGATCTACCTTAATAGTTATATCCGGAAGATCAGTTGTTTGAATATATTCTTGTATTTCTGGTACATATTCTTTTTGATATATTTTTGCGACTTCTGTAGTCTTAAATCCATACTTTAGATAATTGGGTATTGGACCTTTCATGAAATCTGTAATAAGTATTATAAGCCCTAATAATATTGAAACAATGAAACAGAATAATACAAAATAAAATAGTATGTTATCTTTATTGTGATTTTCTTTCATATGAGTAATATTCCCTTCTAGATGTATCCTCTTTCTATAGTTCTATTGTAGTCTATTTAAAAAAGAAATGTATTGAGTTAGAGTTCTACAATACCTTTTATGAGGGGTTAATAAAATAATTTTATTTAATATAAAAGAACGGGTGTTAAACCGTTCTAGGATACATATATAAATTATTTAGTTGGTCAATCTTATTGGAATAGCTGATCAATTATGTTGGAATTTTACGAAAATGGGTAGTTGATCAAGAGTATCAGAACACTTAGTCAACTCAATGGGAATGAGTGATCAACTAAAGAGGAATAAATAATAATTAAAATTAATTATTGTTTATTGTCATTTTCAATTGTTTTGATTTTTTCTTTCATATCAGCATCTTTATCAGGAATCTGCAGCTCTGATATTTCGTTAGTTATGTTTTTAAATAATTCTTGTAATTTATCTAACATCAACTTATTCTTGCCGTCAACATCTATTTCCTCATAGGAATAAGTATCTCCTATATTATAATCTAGCAAATCATAAATATCTTTTGCATTGATTATTCTTGTATCCATATTAATAGCAAATGATTTTTTGTCGATAGAAATAACAATTTCATCTTGCTTAATAGTAAATTTTATAGTTTTATCCATAAATTTTCAGCCTCTTTTCAATCATTTCTTTACCGCCATCAAGAGTACTAGCCACTATATTTAAAATGTCATTTTCCTCATCTTCTAAACAACCTGACGTAACATTAATGGTATTATTAACTTTCTTTAAATAAAGAATATTATCTGCATCTAAGTTAACTACCAATAATGGGTTATGTGTAACAAGAATCAACTGCTTATTCTTACGTATTCTATTAAAATACGTTATCAATTTATCTGCTATTCGATAGTTAGATATATTGTCTTCCGGTTGGTCTATCATTAGAACATCCCATTTTTGATTTTCACTGGTTTGAAATTTATAATATGCTAGTGACATTTCGCCTAGCGTATTTCCAATAGAATCATCCGTCGATTCTTCTTTTATATATGACCTTTTTTCTTTAGCCCAAGATAAAAATTTATTATAATTGGAAGTCCATACTTCATCAATTTTTTCAACCTGTGTACAACTTAAAATTGCTTTTTTTAACTCTTCTTTATTCTGGATATTTTGCACTTTATCAATATCTCTATATTCCTTCACAAACATCATTTCTAAGAATTTTTCACGTACATCACAGTTATTATAATTTGTTTCTCGAGTAAATACATATCCATTATATCTTTTTACAGACTCTCCTACGATTTTTGCAGGAAACTCTATTAATTTTTCTACTATACACTTTTCTTTTATTGCATTGCAAATTGCTTCAGAGAATGTTGATTTATTTGTTTGATAATCAATAATTTCTTGATCTTTACTAGTAGACAATTTCTCAATATCTAATGCATAATCATTTATCTTCGCTTTAATCACATTCGTCACCTTATTGGATAAATAGACTTTGTTTTCTTCCTTTTCAACTTCATCATATACAAATTTAAGATGTTTAATTGCCTCAAATAAATGCTTTTGCAAAGTTGCATTATAATATCTATCATTATATTCTTCTATTAAAGCCGTTAAAATTGTATTTAGTTGTTTTCTATGCTTCGTGTGCTCATTTTCAATTTCACTTAATTTATCCGAGGTAGCAGATACATATAAAGTAGCATTCTCCTCGCATTCCAAGTTTATCTTGAAATTTTTTTGTTGAAGATCTTGAATTGTTTTATTTTTTCTAATCTTTGCTTCAATATTATTCTTTAATTGCTTATTAAAATCTCTATATTTGTTTTCAAAAGCTGCTGTATCAACATCATCATAATATTCTTCGCTTTGAAAAAGCTCATTTTTTTGGAATTTTTCTATTAATTCTGCTTGTTTTATAGCATTCACATCTGGACCAGAATTAATTTCTATAGCATTCTCTTTTTGCAAAGTTTTAATATATGGTTGTAGTTTTGAGCCTGATAGAATATTAAATAATGTGCTCTTTCCTGATCCATTTTCTCCAATGATTACATTAATGCTAGAATCCAGTGGTATTTCTTTTCCATTAATGTTAAACGATTTTAAATATGAAGAATTTACACTATCCCTTCTATTAAATCTTGTTTTTGATGATGACAAACCTAACAATAATCCTTTAAACGAAGGTAAAATTTTACATTTAGAAAAATAATCATTATTCTCTTTAGAATTCATATCGTGCTTTGGATAATATCTTCAATCATGGCAATCTGATCCCGTAATCAATGCAACATCAGAAGTAACTTTCTTTAAATTATCTTTCAAAATTCCTTCTATATTTGGTTTTTGATATTCTAATGCATTTATATATCCTATTTCTATAATTTCATATGGATTACTAACACTCTCGCTTAATGAATTATGCTTACCATTATCTCTTTCTAAGCTGCATCTCTGATGAACTATTAAAATTGTTTCTAACCCTATTTTCTTTAATAATGTTTCAAAAATTTCTTTTTTATAAAAATCATTTTTATTCATTAGCATATTCTTACTCAATACACTACTAATATTATTCATATCAGCTTCATCTTGAACATTGAATATAGCAATAATATGAGCAGGTCTTTTTGTTTCATCAAGTTTGACATCGAATTCTATACCATGGAGTAACTTTAACGCCTGATATTTTTCTAATTTTAATTGTTTGATAATTGTTTTATATAAATCAATATCATACCTATTATGATCAGTAATTGAAAATAAGGTTATTTTTCTTTCAATAAGTTTTCCTAATAAGACCCCAATATTTTCTTTAGTGGAGTGCTCAACATACGATTCTCCATTTTCATATGTTGGTTCTTTATATTTACTAGCATATGAATGAATATGTAGATCTAACCCAATAATATTATTTAACATTAGTAAATCACGTCCTTCTCTACAATTTTTTAATCTTTAACGCTCTTTGTAAGTAAATTGTTGCTTTAGATTATCTTATTCAGCGAATATACCATAACGATATTCGTAATATGCTTCCTTAAGTGAAATAGGCATAGGTGTAGCTCTTACCACTTCATTACTGAAAGCCTCAGTATCCATCATCATTCTTAGAATCTCAGATACCATTTCCTTTCTCTTGAATGTATACTTAGCCTGCTTCTTAAGAAGCAGGAAATCTAGATAACCTTGTATGTATCTGGTTCCAACTCCTCTTGTTATCTGTATCATTGAGCTTACTTCTGTCATCATCTCATTGACAGCTCCTAATGATTTACCATCATCAATAAGATATCTCTTCTCTAAAGGAAATGTCTTGATTTTATTGTTTACTGCTTCAAGGTAGTTGGCAAACTGCTGTATGCTTGCCTTTGAATCTGATATAAACTCTTCCACATCCTTAAAGTAGTCTTTATTCGCTTTATATTTATCGAATGACTCACTTCCAAGACCTGATACCTGCATCATCATATGATCATTTTCATCTGTAGCACAGACAATGGCAACCTTGTGATGAGATATTCCTCTATATGCAGCCTGTTTACCTCTTTTCTTTGAGTATCTAGGCATATTTTGAGGACGTGTTCCCTTTAGGTTGATACTTTTATACTGTGTATCTATTTCAACTTTATAGAATAATTTCGGATGACCCATGATTTCACATGCTGCATGATAAAGTTTATGAGGCATATAGAAGCAGTTTGTCTTGCTTGTCCCCAAGATTTGAGTCTCATCCTCTAGAGGTATTTTATATAGTTCTAGAAGGTGAAGTGAAGCCACTGGTCCAAAGTAAAATGAGATCAGTAGAATAAGGTGTTAATTCTATCATTAAAAGACTTGTGACAGTCAAGACAGATATATCTCTGATGTCCGTTCTTATCTTTTCCATTCTTCTTGAAATGAACTGAACCACATATAGGGCATGCTTTATGAGATGGATCAATGTCTTCATCATCCTGTTCATATAATGATTCAATAAGTTTATTTACATAATCCTTATCCTTAGATCTTAAATAGTTTTTTACCTGGTTTTCAGTTATTATAGCACTCACCTGACCTTTTAAGATCATTTTACAACTATTCAAGAAATGATGATTTGAGTTAGGTTGCTATAAAGTAGAAAAACAGGCGTTAAGTTAAATTTAATGATCTAGTAGCAACATTTTTCATAAACTTAGCGATATTTTATTTAAAAATAGTGAATTTATTGACAATATAAGCGGTGTACTTAATGCGATTGATAAAACTATACTTGCAAACAATCAGTTGATCAGCTATACCGAAAATTTAAGTGAACTTAGATGAATTACTGGTACGCTGAAACCAATGTTCAATCTAATATTTATATTTTTCTTTTACATCTTTAAATTCATTTTCTACTTCAAGTTTTAATTCGTCTACTTTAGAAACAAAATCTTTGATTTTATTATACACCGATTCGTAAATTATTCTTTCAACATCACTATAAATTTCAGTATCAGAATCAATAGGATCAATATCATAATCTTCATCCAGATAAATCATATCTAATATTTTTAATAAGTCATCCTTGCCAATATCTGATATTGGCTTGTCGATACCTCCATCTGTATTAAAAAAACATTTACCACTAACTATTTTTAATACTTTCATAAACAGTACTCCTTTCTTTATATGCAGTTTCTCCTGCCTCCATTACATCCATAACATGATTATAAGTATTTCTTGTTTCGCCATCTTTACTTTTTAAATATTTAGCTCCAAAATCCCCTGTAAATACTTTATAAATATCATTATCACATGCTTCGGTATATATAATCTTATTTGGTTTAAGTAACATTCCTAAAGTATTGTTATGTGTACTTAAAAAAACAGTTGTTTTATTTGAAATTTTTTTAATAATATCAACAATATAAGTTTTGATAAATGGATTATCAAACGAAGCTTCTGGTTCATCTAGAAGTAAAATATCATAATTATCAGCTAATTTTAGTTCACGTAATAGATTATATTCCGCCCTTTCTCCTCCTGATAATTCAGTATTTCTCTCATTTAAAACAGATATTTTAAAATTTACTATTGCTTTATAAATTGTGCTTTTGTCTATTTGACTCTTTTCAAGTTTTTTAATATAAGTGAAAGGTTTATCGTAAAATCTGAATGCTTCTACTATAGAATTTGTGATATTTAAAGTTTTCTTTACTTCTGTAGCATTCTTAAATTTCGTTTTATATAATTCAACTTTAAATCTATATACATCTAGAGTTTCAATTAAAGCTTTATTTTTTAATTGATTACACAATTCATCGTATTCATTAATAATGACTCGTTTTTTTTGAATTTCATACAAATCAACATTTTTTATACTTTTTAAAGATGATTTTTCAGATAATTTTGATTTTGTAAATTCTATTATTTTATCAACTTCCCCTTTCAATTTAAATTGTCTATATTCTAGTTCTCTCTTATCTAGCAATGCTTTTAGCAGTTTTTCTAATGCAATTCGATCTAAATACTCATCAACTAATTCACGGTTATGTTCTGTTTCCAATAACTTTAATATTGCATTTATTACATCTCTAGTATCATAGTTATCATTTGCGTTAAAGCACATTTCACTAAACAACTTTGATTTTGAATAAGAATCCTGAATATTACGGAGTGGCAAGGCCACTCCATACGGTAAAATAAGTCTACATGTTA
>OGYE01000084.1_pt1 | contig 45398 bp, 44 predicted proteins | sample 1576471 | NCBI WGS metagenome assembly OGYE01 (sample SAMEA3541532, study PRJEB24748) | human gut metagenome | biome: human gut; feature: human-associated habitat; material: faeces | place: China | collected 2012
GTCATAATCTGGGAATTGAAATAAAAACTACGAGCGTACCCCAAGCAAAAGGCAGAGTCGAAAGACTCAACCAGACGCTCCAGTCACGATTACCAGTCGAACTAAGGCACGCTCATATCACCAATATAGAGGACGCAAATGTATTTTTAAACTCCTACATAAAAAAATACAATAATCAGTTCGCTCTACGCCTTAATAGTACCAAATCGGTATATGAGAAGCAACCATCTATGGAGAAAATAAATCGTACTCTTGCAGTACTTTCAACTAGAACCATTGATAGTGGCCACTGCATTAGATTCCAGAGTAAATTCTATTTTCCCGTGACCGAAAATGGAGACAGAAGATTTTTTGCAGGAAAAACTAACTGCATGGTCATAGAGACATTTGATGGACAGCTTCTGGCAAATATCGCTGATAATCTTTATCTGATGGAAGAAGTAGCTGAACATGAACTAGTATCAAAGGAATTTGATACTCCTCAGGAGGCACCTAAGAAAGAAAAGAAAAAGTATATTCCTCCAATGGATCATCCATGGAGAAAATCCATCTTTGCGAATTTTGCCACAAAACAAAAGCACCGTTGTGGTGCTAATGTTTGATTATTTTTGGGACATTATCAATTTCGGTTGACACTACTTTATGAACTTTTTTTACTTTTTTTAAAACAAGTCATCATTGTTCTTATATTTAGAGTTTATGATGATTGTTTCTGTATGATCAATACACTTCTGTATTTCTGATGCAAAGTCCCATTCTGCTTCATAGCCTTCTGCTTTATAAGCCTTAGGTTTAGTAGCTGGGTTATGTGGTGTAAAGATTGTACAGCAGTCTTCAAATGGTCTAATAGAGATATCATATGTACCAATCTTTTCTGCAATCTTAATGATTTCTAGTTTATCCATACATGCGACTGGACGAATAACTGGAGTAGTAATCACCTGATTGATTGTATTCATAGATTCAAGTGTCTGAGATGCGACCTGTCCGATACTTTCACCATTCACTATAGCTAAGCAGTCATTCTTCTTTGCAACACCTTCCGCAATTCTATACATCATACGACGCATCACTGTCATAGCATAAGATTCATCACAATGATCATATACAGATAACTGAAGATCAGTAAATGGCACGATATGTACTTTAATAGAGCCATGTGTATAGTCTTTTAAGACATTGACTAGATCTAATACCTTTTCTCTTGCCATTTCATTTGTATAAGGTGGAGAAGCATAATGAATACATTCAATATCTACACCACGCTTCATAGTGAGATAACCTGCCACAGGTGAATCAATACCACCAGACAGCATTAATAAAGCTTTACCACCAATACCTACTGGATAGCCTCCTGCACCTGGAATCATATTATCCATAATATAAATTGCATCTTTTCTATATTCTACACGCACTAAGATATCTGGGTTATGTACATCAACAGATAATTCTTTAGTTGTATGATGGAATACATAGCCTGCAATTTCTTTATTCATTTCAATAGAATTCTTAGGATATGATTTATCATGTCTCTTGGTATCAATCTTAAATGTATTTCCTTCATCATGATCAATAATATAAGTAACAACTTCTTTTGCTTTTTCTAAGTCATGTTCCACCTTATAACATAATGAAAAGTTATGAATACCAAAGATTGTCTTTAACTTATCTGTTACTTCTTCCGCATTTTCTTCATTTAAATAAATATAAAGACGGTCATATGTTAATTCATATTCTAAGGCAGAATAGTCATGAAGTATTTCTTTTGTATTCTTTAATAGTTTTCTAATGAATAGTTTACGGTTCTTTCCTTTTGTAGTTAATTCTCCAAAACGGACAAGGATATGATCTGGTTTCATCTAATTACCTCTGTTTCTTAATTCTATTTAATGTATCTTTTAATGCATCTAGGAATGTATCTAATTCCTCTTTTGTAGTGAGATGTGAGAATGAGAGTCTGAGTGCACTTGTTCCAATAAGAGGATCTAAATGCATAGCAGCAAGGGTATGAGAGATTTCTACTTTTTTACTTGAACATGCACTCTTAGTAGAAATATAGATTCCTTTGGTTTCTAAATCATGCACAATAACTTCTGGTTTATAGTGTGGACATGAAATGTTTAAAATAAATGGACTCGCATCCTCTGGTGAGTTAATCACTACATTGTCCATCGCACTTAATTGTACACGTAAATAGTCATTAAGTGACTTTACATAATCATAATGATTCTTTTGTGATTCAATAGCTTTACGCATTGTCTTTGCGAGTACAATATCCACGCATGCATTACTTGTACCACCTCTTAAGCCATTTTCCTGCTGGCCACCGTTAATAAGAGGCACAATGCTTGCAGTACGCTTCTTATAGAGTAATCCACTTCCCTTTAAGCCAAATACCTTATGAGCTGAGAAAGTAGCTAAATCTATATCATCTAATGTAATAGGAAGTTTACCTAAAGCCTGTACCATATCTACATGATATTTAGTTTTAGGATTCTTTTTATGTACAATAGATGCAATTTTATGAATAGGATTAATTGTTCCTACTTCATTATTCACATACATTGTAGAAACAAGAATTGTATCTTCTCTTATTAAAGATTCTAATTCTTTTAAATCAAGATGTCCATTTGAATCAATAGACACATAATCTACATCAAAGCCAAATACTTCCTCTAATTGTTTAAATGTATTGGCAACACTTGAATGTTCAAAAGCTGTTGTAATAATATGCTTTCCTCTATTCATATATTGGAAAGCTGTTCCTTTAATTGCTGTATTGTTGGATTCTGATGCACATGATGTAAAGATCAATTCATCAGGAGAAATATGAAGTAATTTCGCAATATGAGCTCTTGATTGCTCAATCAAACGGCTTACTTCGTAACCTGGTGCATATGCAGAATCAGAATTCGCAAAATAAGTTGTTAAAAGTTTTGTATATGTAGAGCGTATTTCCTCATCAAGAGGTGTCGTAGCTACATAGTCTAGATAAATCATCTAATCACCTCGCCTTAAATAATAACGATATAAAAGAAAAAAGTCCACCCTAAGCGGACTTAATTTCTTTCCTTTTAATAAGCTCTTCATATTTTCCTGGTTCAAGTCTTTCTAGAATATCTACTGCAACTTGTAATGCATTACGATATTCACCATTTCTAAATAAGACTTCAGCCTTTGTAAGTTCTGTATTCACTTCTAAGAACATTGAACGATAACGATTCGCATAAACAATCGCATCTTCAACCATACCTGCAGTTACAATCATATTATGTACATTATCATAAAGCTTATAAATCACATCTCTTGCCCCTTCTACCTTGGCACATAACTCATTCAATACAACTGGTTTATGGGTTTTAAAACGTTTAATCTCTTCTACTTTATTATAAGAATCCGCAATATAATCACGATAAGAGTCATTTACTAAAGGAAGATGTTCATTCTTGATTTCTGACTTAATTTCTAATAAGACAATATTGATATTTTCTAAGAGTTCTTCTGTTTTCTGATTCTTAGTATCAATATCTTCTTTCTGCTTTTTAAATTCTTCCAGATAAGCATCATGCTGCATCATTCGATCATATAAATTTTCTACATGTTCCAACATATTTGCATAAGCGAAATGTCCAGATTCCATCTGTTCAATTAAATCATTGGCATCCTTTTGAATCTGTTTAAATTCTTCATACTTCTTACTGATTACAACTTCTTCTTCATCAATCACAAATTCAGTAATCAAACGACGATATTCTTTCATTGTATTTTGATAAACATCTGTCAATCTCTGAAGTTCATTATAACTTTCTCTCCACTTTTCCTTAAACTGCTTATAAGAATCAAGTTCTTTACCCAAATCAATCACTAATTCTTCAATTAATCCAGTTAATGGTTCAAGTACTTCTGCTGCACCTTTGATATCAACATTCTTTACATGGGCAATAGATTCTTCCATCTGTTCATCTACTTCCTGACGGCGTGCTGCAATATTCATTTCTTCAAGTGCATATTCATCACCTTCTAAAGAAGTAATCAATTCATCCACCTTATCAATCTTACTTGGTAATAAGTCAGATACAACATATACATAAGAAGGAAGATCCTTTAAGTTCTCTTGAAGACTATCAATACGATTTTCAATTTCTTCAGTAAAATTCTTTGCATCCGCAAACATCTGATTATTCATCAATGTTTCAAGCTCCACAAAATCATCATCTAATTCTTTAAACATTTCTAAAGCATGTGGTACAAATTCTTCTACTTTAACACGAATCTTTTCATACTCATTGCCTACCTCACGGTATTTTCCTTTTACTCTAATGATTTCTACACGCTGGATGTTTTCTATTTCTGTCACCTTCTCAATATGTGCAAGAAGGTCTTTAGCGTCATGATCATAACGCTGAGTCATTTCACGAATCAACGCAAACTTCTTCTTTATACCATGGGTCTTTCCATAAAATAAAGATTCATCCACTTCATTCACAAGAACACCTAATTCATTCTTTTGGAATTCAGTAATCTTTTCAAAATCTTTTGTGAATTGTTCATATTCTTCAGCCACTTCTGGCATATTTTTCGCAATAGACTGTACACGGCCTAATCTATATTGTAATGGTAGTGTTTTAATTCCATTGATCTGGTTTTGTAAGTCCAATATTTCCTGACGATATATCTTTAATTTAATTGAATGATATACAATCATGAAAATAATCAAAGCTACAAGAATAGCCCCAAATATTATTAAGTTTCTTACTCCTACATATTCTATAAAATTCTTCATATAATCCATAAAACATCCCTCTCTTACATATCAATACAATTTTATCATATTTTCCAAGTCATTTCATTATGGAATCGTGAAACACTATTAAAAAAATACATATACGATATTTCTTTTTGTGAAAATCTTTACTCTATCTCAAAAATAGGAATATGATTGTATTGTTTAGGGAGGGTAAAAGATGAATGAAAGTACAGATTTAATTAATGGAAAGATATGGAAAGCCATCCTCTGGTTTTCTATTCCGATGTTAGTGGGGAATTTATTTCAACAGCTCTATAATACTGTAGACTCCTATGTTGTAGGGAACTTTGTAAGTTCAGGTGCCCTTGCAGCAGTTGGGCAGTCTACACCAATCATTAATACTCTTGTTGGTTTCTTTACTGGTCTTGCGACAGGTGCTGGAGTAGTCATAGCCCAATATTTTGGTGGCAATCACTTAAATAAGATGAAAAAAGCAATTCATACTTCAATTGCCTTAACTCTTATTTTATGTGTATTATTCACTATTCTAGGTATCGGATTATCAAAACAGATTTTAATTCTTATTGGTTCTCCTGATTCAGTCATGGCTCCTGCTTCTCTATATTTACGTATTTATTTTTGTGGTATTTCTTTTGTATGTATTTATAATATGGGATCTGGTATATTACGTGCTGTAGGTGATTCTAAAACTCCTTTATACTATTTAATTGTTGCATCTATTATTAATATTATCTTAGACTTTGTTTTTGTATTATATTTTCATATGGGTGTTGCTGGGGCTGGATGGGCTACTTTTATTGCCCAGGGAATCAGTGCATTACTTGTTATGATCAAATTAGTATTCTCTAAAGAAATCTATAAAGTAGAGTTTAAAGATATTTCTATCGATATGCCTATTTTAAAGAAGATTATTGAAATATGAATCCCTACTGCCCTTCAGCAGTCCATTGTATCTTTTAGTAATGTCATTGTACAATCTTATATTAATTCATTTGGTGCAAATGCAGTGGCTGGTTATACTTCTTATGTTAAAATCGATGGATTCCTACAGCTGCCAATTCAAAGCTTTGCGATGGCTATTACGACTTTTACTGGACAAAACATTGGTGCGCATGCCATAGATCGTGTTAAGAAAGGTCTTCGTACAACAATGGCAATGACTTTTGGAGTAACAACTATTGGAGTGCTTATTATTTATATATTTGGAGAACAATTAGTTGGTATCTTCTCTAGTGATCCTGAAGTAATTAAATATGGTTATTTAATGGCACGAATATTCGCAGCAGGTTATCTTACATTACCTGTCATACAGATTATATCTGGTGCATTAAGAGGTGTTGGTTTATCAAATATTCCTATGTATTTCATGGTAGGTACTTTTGTCTTTTTAAGACAGATTTATCTTGCGATTGCAGTACCTTTAACTCATAACATTGGTATTGTATTTGCAGGATGGCCAGTTACATGGGTGATCTGTATGATTGGTTTACTTATTTATTACTTCCGTGTACATTGGTTAGATCATGTATAAGAATATCGGTATTATTACGATATTCTTTTTTTGTAGTGGTATAATTGATATTGGACTGAATATCCATAAGAAAACTTATAGTTTAAGTGCTGGTTTAAAGGAATCAGGTGAAGTATTTTCTGAGACTAGGATTCCAGCTGATTCTGATTTTATTATCAAGCAGGCTACCCTGACCATTTTTTATACTAGAAGCTTGCAGAAAGAGGTAATATATGATTAAAACAATTCTAGGTGATATCACCAAAGTGACAGATGTAGAGGCTATTGTGAATGCAGCGAATAATCTTCTTTTAGGTGGTGGAGGCGTAGATGGCGCAATCCACAAGGTTGCTGGGCCTGAACTACTTAAAGAATGTAGAACACTTCATGGATGTGAGACAGGCAAAGCTAAAATTACAAAAGCATATAACCTTCCTTGTGATTATGTGATTCATACCGTGGGACCAATATGGTATGGTGGAAATCATAATGAAGAAGAATTGCTGGCTAATTGCTATTATAATTCTATGAAGCTTGCAATGGAGCATGGTATTAGAAAGATTGCCTTCTCTTCTATTTCTACTGGTGTCTATCATTTCCCGGTTGAAAAAGCGGCGCATATTGCACTCGAGACAGTATCTCAATTCTTAAAAGAACATACTAATGATTTTGATTTGGTAGAATGGATTCTCTTTGATTCACATACTCAATCTGTATATGAAGCAGAATTGAAGAAATTTATGTAGTTTTCATCAACTTTTATTTGACTTTCACTACTTTATTCAGTATAATCAGATTCGCAATAAAATGAATAGCGGTACATAACAGTCGTGCAGCTACGTTCTTGACTTAGGGATGCAAAGTATCTTACCGCAAGAGAAATGCTTAATAAGAACATACGCAGGGTGAGTTATGAATTGTTATTGTTTTATGCAAATAAAACAATAAGGAGGTAACGTCAATGGCACGTTATACAGGCCCAATCTGGAAAAAGTCTAGAAGACTTGGTTTCTCAGTATTGGAAAACGGAAAAGAATTAAACAAGAGACCTTATGCTCCAGGTCAGCATGGTCAGAAGAGACACAAGAGCACTGAATATGGTCTTCAGTTAGCAGAAAAGCAGAAAGTAAGACATATGTACGGTATTAACGAAAAGCAGTTCCACAACACTTTCAACCGCGCTTCTAAGATGGAAGGTGTAACTGGTTCAAACTTCTTATTCTTACTTGAATCAAGATTAGACAACGTAGTTTATAGAATGGGATTTGCAACTACTCGTAGAGCAGCTAGACAGTTAGTAAACCATGGTCATATTTTATTAAACGGTATCAAGACTGATATCCCTTCATGTAAAGTAAATCCTGGTGACGTTATTACTGTTAAGGAAAGATCTCAGCAGTTAGATGTTATCAAGACAGCTTTAGAAGCTCAGACTCATGTTCCTGGCTTCGTTGAAGTAGATGCTGAAAAGAGAACTGGTAAGTTCACTAGACTTCCTGAAAGATCTGAATTAAATCAGGAAATCAACGAACAGCTAATCGTCGAATACTATAACAGACTTGGTTAATTCTATTAGCAGCCTTAGGGCTGCTTTTTTATTGGAGTAGATATGAATGCAACATTTAATTTAGTCATGGATATTATTGGCACGATTGCTTTCGCAATTTCTGGTGTTATGGTTGCAAGTAAGAAAAAGATGGATTTGTTTGGTATAAATATTCTTGCACTATGTACAGCAGTTGGTGGAGGGATGGTCAGAGACGTACTGATTGGTGTCACTCCCCCTGTTATGTTTAGAAATCCAATCTTTGTAATCATTGCATTAGTGACTGCCAACTTGACAATTTTAATATTATATTTTCATAAGAAAACAACTAGAAAGAGTATTGAATCTCTAACAACTCAATTATTATTTATCTTTGATACTTTAGGTCTTGCTGCATTCACAATGGATGGAGTGAATGCAGGTATGGCAGTTCATACAGGAATATTTCTTCCTGCCTTCCTTGGTGTGATGACAGGTGTAGGTGGAGGTATTATCCGTGATGTTCTCGCAAATGAATTACCGCAGGTATGTGTGAAACAGATCTATGCATCTGCTTCCATCGTTGGTTCCATCATTACATGTTTATTCATAAAGTATGGAGAAACAAATACTGCAGTTATATTAGGCTTTATTATAGTTGTACTTATTAGAGTACTTGCAGCCCATTATCGATGGGATTTACCAACAATTGAATACTGTGAAGACAAACAAAAATAGGTTCTCGCGTGAGAACCTATTTTTTTTCATCATCATCAATACCTGACTGAATATTTGTACAGTCCATTAAAGAGTTAATAAGCTGTGCACGATTACGTTTAGTCATTGGGACCTTTTCACCTGTTGTAAGTTCTACACAATCATGACCAAATAAACGAATATATTCTCTATTAATCGTATAGCTTCTATGAATCTTAAAAAATTGTGTACCGAGTAACTCTTCCATCTTATTAAAAGAGACAGTACATGTAATTTCACCTTTACTTGTATATATAACTGTGTTGTGCTGGAATGCCATTACATAATGTATATCCTTTAAAGGAATTAAACATGTGTGTTTACTTTTATCATTTACTAAGATTGTTTTATCTGGTTCTATCAGTTTTTTAACCATATCCTTATAATACTGATATGTAGTAGAACCCATCTTATGAGGGAATACTTCTCCTTCTTCTAGTTTTCCTATGTAATCTGGTATATTCATATATACAATACGTCCTTCTCTTTCCTTATCAATAGACCAGACGAATGTACATCTTTGTTTTTCATGAACCATTTCTAATGATTTCATATCAGTCATAAGAAAAAAGCGTCCAACAATAATACATATGTTCTGCTGATTAAAAACACATTGTAAATCAATATGTGTCAATTCACTTTCTGAGCATCCATTCATGACTGAATATAAATAATTCACTAATTCATTTTTGCTAGAATAATATTGACTTGGATCAGCACCACAATAAAAAACATCATCATCTAGATAATGGCTTAATAAACTCATATCCTTATGCCAAAATGTTTGTAAAATTTCTGTACTTGTACCAATTAAATCATTTACCACTTTTTTTCTCATATATATCACCACTATTAATTTACCAAAAATAATATTATAAGTCTCATACTTATGTATAAAAAGTTTTTTTATTGCACGAAAAGTATTCTTTAGGCTTTAATTTATTTAAATAAGTAAACTATGCCAAATTATTTTCGGTTTTTAGTAAGTATTTTTATGACTTCACTTGTATTTTCTAATGTTTTATAATATTTGTTACTTATATAATACTCTATATCTTCAATTTAGTAAAGTAAAGCGTCTCTTGTCTCTCCATTTTTAATGGTTCCAATGTGTCCATCTGCTGTATATGCAATGACAGCCTGAATACAAGCCTGCTCTCTCACAAATGAAAGTGCCACTTCACTTACATCTTTTTGAGCTTCATTTAAATACTCTACATTCGTTTCTCCACCGTCAAGACAAACAACCATACCATCTTCAATCTACTTTAGCCCTTCTTCTCTTCATTCATCTCCTATTCATTTAATTATCTTACACGAATAGACTATCGCTTAAGTTAATTTCATAAGCAAAAAAGAGATGAAGAAAATATTATTCTCCACCTCTGTCGTATTCTATAAATCTATTTCCTTGATACATTAATATACCTTCTTCTCCTTCTTTTAGAGATATATAAGCATAATAATCTACAGGAAATCTCTTCATCTGTCCATCTTCTAACCCAAAACAAATATAGTACTTATGACCATTCATTTCTTTTGTAAGTACATTAGCTCTTATAGAATGAACAACTGAACGATTATTCTTTAACCACCATAAAATACTTTCACCAAACATATATTCCCCACCAAAAGACTAACAACTCACTGTTATTCATCTTCATCCACTGTATTAAATAAACTTTCTAAAAACACAAATAAACAATCCATTTCTATCACCTCAATGTTTACTAGTATAGTATTTAGATATGTAATTGTTATGGACTCTATGTGTTTTTTATATGTATTTTTGTCAAGAAAAGGACTTCATTTGAAGCCCTTTCTAACTCTTAACACTCTTTCTTTCTCATTGCAAGATAAATACCACTCAGTGATACAAAGATAGAACTAAATACACTTGCAAGTGGTGTCAAATCACTCGTCTGCGGTTTCTTATTTGGCTTAGTTTCACTTGGTTTAGATTCGCTAGGTTTTGTTTCACCAGGTTTGTTTTCATCTGGCTTAGATGGCTTGTCTGGTGTAATAACTGGATCTTTGACCTTTTCTAATCCATCAATTGCATCTTTAAGATTCTTATAAGCTGCATCTACTTCAGATTGCTCAGGTTCTTCCTTATTTAAAACATCCTGAGCCTTCTTTAAAGCATCCTGAAGTTTATTCCAACTTTCTTCTGTATAATCCTTCTGATTCTTATCAATAGAACCTACTAAATCCTCTAAATCCTTAGTATCAGCATCTTCTTTGATCACAGGAGTCTTCGCAATTAAATCCTTTAATAACGCATTATAAAGATTCGTCTTTGCTTCATTGATTTCATTTGCTGAAGCATCTTCCTTCTTTAATACAGCTTTTGCCTTTTCTAATGCAGTATCTAACTTTTCTAATGATTCTTTAGTATAAAGTGTACGATTCAATCCTTCTGCATGTTTAACAAGTGCTTTAAGTTCTTCTGCTCCAGTAGATGCTGGCACATAATGAATCTTGAATTCAGCTGCGCTGCCAAATCCACCCTTAGCTGCTAAGATATTAAATCTTACATACTTTGCATCAACTGCATCAAAGCTGATTAACTTACCTTCTGCATTTAATGGAAGTGTACCTTCTTTGACTTTCTTGAAAGTCTGCCCATCAGTACTTACTTCGATACTATACTGAGTCACTGTACCGTTACCAGCATTGCTACGTGGTAAATAATAAAGTCCATCTACCTTTTCAGTTGTACCCATAGTAATCATATACCAGTGTGGTAAGGAAGCACCATTCCATAATGTATGCCAGAATGTACCTGGGTTACCATCTAAAGCATTAGAAGCAGGTGTTTTTTCATTTGCAGTTTCCTGTGAAGAAGCAGTACCTGTCATCGTACCCTGATAGTAATATAAATCAGCCACATCCAATAATACAAGTCGATCTAATGCACTCTGTAAATCTTTTGCATACGCATCAACCTGAGACTGCATACCTCTTGGTAAATCATATACAATATTGTTCTTAGCTGTTTCTAAAGCATCCAAAGAATCCTTTGTATAGATCTTAGTCAAATCAGTGTTAGGAATTTTTGCAAGAATAGCTTCAATTGCGCTGTAATCAGCCTTCTTATAAGTCACTGTCGCAATCAAATCTTTCATACGTTTTACAACATTCGCAATACGCACAGCATCTGGATCAGCCTGACAAGTAAGGGCCTCTCCTTCTTTGATTAATGATCTCATTGCATCCTTCTTAGAAGCATCTACTTTCTTATCTGCTTCTAATGCATGTAAGATCAATAATGTGTTATCTAATTCACTCGTTGAAGCATAGTCCTTATTCTTTGCAAGCACAATATCATCAATATAGCCCACAAAAGCATGTGTTTTACTTCCCACTCTTTCAAATGGAATCATTGTAGTTGCAATAAGTTTGTTACCTTCAACCTTTTCATCATCACCCTTACGGTCTACAAGCTTGCCATTAACATATAATTCAGCATACTTGCGATTACGTCCGTTATCTGGGTTCTTGATTTCAATTTCAACCCACTGTCCTACTGGAAGTGAATAATCAAAAGTAATATCAAAGTTTTCTCTTGAGATAGCTACTTTACCTGTGCCCTTTTGAACACCTTTGATAGAACCATAGCTTGATTCAAATAGGATCTGGTCTTTATCAATTGAAGATGAAGTACGTTTTACCTTGAATCTTAAGCTATTGTTTAATCCTACAGTTGTATGAAGTTTAGTTTCTACATATGAAGAATCACCCAATAAATGAATAGCCTTCTTATAATCAACATCTTCTACATCTGCATTCACACCCTTATATGAAGTGTTATTGTCGATGACTTCAAATACACCATCTTTGTCTTCTACATTATAAGCAAAGTTAGTACCAGGTGCATCTCCTAATAAGCCCGCTGCATTTTCTGCCTGACTCTGAGTTAATGATCCTTTACCCCAAAGCTTAGCACCAAATAATGCAGCAGATGCCTGAATACGATCATAAACATCATATTCAGTAATACCATTATTGAGGTAATCTGTCATATCATTCCATACTGCGAAAGAACCACCAAGCATCTGTTTATCACCAGCAGGAATATGCTTACCACCCACTTCATTGATTGGTAAGTTATATACTGTTGAATTATTCAAATAGTCATAGTAGTACCCTGCGTTTGGTACGATGTAATAGTTACCATCATTACAGTTAATAAGGTCAAAGCCTTCTTCGTACATCTTATCCATATTAGCCCAGCCATAGTTCCATAAGTTCATTTCTACATTCTGAGCCTTTACAGTTACATTACCCTTAAGACTTGATAAACTTCCCCATAGACGTGCTTTACGTCCTGAGTTTTCTACATAACCAATCATATCGTTACAGAAGCGACGATATGCATTTGGATCCTTTGTATATTCATCCGCACCAATATGTACAGTTGTCTTAGAATCAAAGACTGGATCAGAACCATTCATATATTCACCAAAGATTTCCTGTACAAAAGCCACTGATTCATCATACTTAGTTACTAAGTTCAAATGATCATTGTCACGACCATAAGTACCAGCACGTAAGTCTGGACGCACCTTAGTAAGAGCAAGAGAATGCGCTGGTGTATCAATTTCAGGAACAATATTTACCCCATACATTCTTGACTGTTTAATGAAGTTTCTAAATGCCTTCTTAGTATAGAATACATCAGTACTTGTTAAATCAGCCTGGTTCTTATCACCCTTCTTGATATCAGATTCAAGACGGAATCCAGAATAAGCTGTCATAGGGTCCTTACCTGCATTAGAGTAGTTCTCTAGAGGAATGACATTATCATTTAAATGTACCTGGAAGTCATTCAACTTATACCAAGACATTTCCTTCATCAACATTGTTAGATTATCCATAGTAAATGTCTTACGTCCTACATCAAGAATAAAACCTCTGACAGAATAAAGTGGATAATCTCTTGTCATACCCTTAGGCATAGTGAACTTATTAAGCTTTAAAATCTGTAAAATAGTACGTGTAGACCAGAAAGCACCCGTTTCTTGTTCAGCTTTTACTGATACAGTATCACCAATTTCTAAAATATAACCTTCCTTATCTAAGCCTAAGTTTTCTTTCTTATCTACAAGATCAAGAACGATATCTCCTGCTTTTGTTTCACCACTTGTAACGATATCTAACTTAGATCCTGTGATTTCCTTTAAATCACTCTGGAATGTTTTTGCCATTTCATTCAATTTAGAATTGCACACCACAATACGACCATTCTTATTAAAGTTGAATGTACCTGTATGACCTTTCCATTCTCTTAATTCTGGTAATACGATAGGGGCTGCATTATCTCCCTGTTCGACGTTATATTTACCAGGAATATTCACTGCAATTTCTTTAAATAAATAATCATTCTTGTCTTTCTTATTTGTTGCTTTGAAAGATAAAGTAGCAGTTGTATCAACTAAAGGCTGATAGATAGTCAAATCATCACCAACAAGCTGTTCATAATCAGCACCATTGAATGTGATTGTATAATCTTCAGATTCTGGAAGAGTTACATTAACCTTCTTATCACCCTTCTTCACTTCTGCTACTGTAATAGAATCCATCATTTCATTCACATCAACTGTTGGTTCTCCGCCATATACTTCCATTTCATAAACAGAAATATTATTCCAGCTAATGCCTGTATCTGGATCTAATGGATCCATTGCATCAATATACAAGCGTACATAACGTGCCTTCACCGCTTTATCTAAGACAATCTTCTGAGTCTTATTAGCAGGACGACTGTTAAATACCTTTGCATCTGTCCACTTGTCTAATTCAGTTGCATACTGGATTCTATACTTTGTCGCTTTTCTTGTTTCCCAAGTTAAGCGTACAGTCTTGACATCTAATACATCTTCAAGATCCACATAAATCCAATGAGGTGCATTCTTTACACCAGACGCCCAGCGTGATGTTCCCTTAGTATTACCATCAAACGCTTTACCTGCTGTAAATGAAGTACCACCTTCAACTGAAGAAGCCACTGCAGGCTTATTGAATGCTACGTTTTCCGTAGGGTTTTGAGGTGCTTTATCTGATGAATTCAATACTTCAAATTCACAGCATGATACACTGTCGTACCCTTCCATCTTTGTCACTTCAACCTTTACATAACGTGCTTTTTTAGCACTAGATAAGTATTCTACAGAAGTACGTTTCTTGTTACCTGTTCTCTTTACAATAGCTTCACCCCAATTTGTATGATCATCTGAAGCATAGATATTATAAGAACCTGCATACACATCATTACTTTCCCAAACCATCTTTAACTGATTGAAAGACTCAGACTTACCTAGATCTACATAGAACCACTGTACTGGAGCGCCTTCTGTAGACCATCTTGTACTTTCATTACCATCTGTGAGGTTTTTCTTAGGGAGTGTAGGATACTCTGCACTTACTACAACATTCTTGTTTAACGCTAAATTGACATTCGTAGGTGTCTCAGTCTTTTCCTGAGTACCCATGACTTCAAATTCTGCCACTGAAATACTTGGATAAGCACCATCACGTAATTTTTCTACAGTTAATCTTACATAACGATACTGTACAGGTGTATCAAGTGTTACTACTTCATCTACGCCAAATCCTTCTGGTTTATCTGCTGAATTATGAATCAATGCATAAGATGAACCATTGAGTGATCCTTCAATCTTGAATTTACGTACTCTTTGCAGAGCATTACCATCCTTAGGATTCTCAAAATGGATATTAAAAGATGAAATCGTAGACTGTGCACCTAAATCCACATCAATCCAATGGTTAGTCGCAGCATGTTCACCAAATTCAGTTGCCCAGCGTGATGACTTATCACCATCCACTGCTTTTTCAGCACCAAATCCAGAACATGCATAACTTGTTGTAACTTTCTTATTTAATGCAATGTTTGTGATTGTATCTGCATGGACAAGAGTCATACTCCAGCTAGAAATAATCATACTTGCGCTAAATAATGCAGCCACGACTTTCTTAAATCTTCCCACGATTTTCACTTTCCTTTCTGATTGGTTGTCCTCCAATAAAAAAAGACCATACACAAAAAGACATGATGCAGCGCATGCTTAAATGTGTCTGGTCTTGCCTACTTAAAGTAACAATCCATCTCATGTAAGAGTATAGTTCATGTAACCTCTTACATCAAGTGATTCATCACAATTATCTTTATCTCTATTTTTTAAAACTCAATTTTTATTCTTTTGAGGTGGCATGCTCCAGAATACAACATTCATAATCAATGCGATAATTAATACAATAAGCATGGAGAACCAAAAACCAATGTTTAGTCCTAAAAAGTCTGTTGTATGAAATAGTGTCACCCATAGTTCTTTCCAAGTCATAATAAGCCTCCTTATAATAATTCACCATAATGATGTACATATGCCTTTTTCAAGCTTGTCGCAAGCAACATATATAAGAGAATACATGGAATCAGATAAGCAAAGTAACTCATAGGTAAAGGGATAAAACCTAAAGCAGCACCTAGTGGTGTGAATGGAATAATCGTTAATACTGCAATTCCCGTCATAGTAAGAAGTGTCACTGGTAATGAAGCACGGCTCTGGATAAATGGTAATTTAGGTGTACGAATCATATGAATGACAAGTGTCTGACTCCACATAGACTCTACAAACCATCCAGCCTGGAACATACCAATATACTGCATCTGCATCATTGCGAGCTGTGCACCGCTATAATGTGCAGCCAGATCAGTATGAAGAACACCATGAGATACAAAGAGTGGACAGAAGACAAAATACATGAAGATATAAGTTGTAAAGTCAAAGATAGAACTTGTTGGCCCAATCCAGATCATAAAGTTTCCTACGCTAGTTGCATCCCAGATACGTGGTTTAGAAATGAATTCTTCATCGACATTGTCCCAAGGAATTGCTGTACAAGAGAGATCATAAATAAGATTCAATAAGATAAGATGGACACTCATCATAGGTAGGAAAGGAAGTAATGCAGAAGCTGCTAAAACTGAGAACATATTACCGAAGTTAGATGATGCAGTCATCTTGATATATTTAATCATATTAGCATATGTTTTACGTCCTTCTATAATACCTTCTTCTAAGACCATGAGATCTTTTTCTAATAGAATGATATCTGCAGATTCTTTAGCAACATCAACTGCCGTATCAACAGAAATACCAATATCTGCCACTTTCATAGCCGCCGCATCATTGATACCATCCCCCATGAATCCTACTGTATGTCCGTTGTCTCTAAGTACTGAGACAACACGTGATTTTTGATCAGGTGTGAGTTTTGCGAAAACATTTGTAATTTCTGCTGCTTTTGCAAGTTCTTTGTCTGACATCTGTTCTATATCACTGCCTAGTAACATATTTCTCACTTCTAGACCGACCTGCTTACAGATAGTGCGTGTGACTTTGTCATTATCCCCTGTAAGTATTTTAGTTGTTACACCATGATTCTTTAATGCTTCAATGGCGTCTGCAGTAGATTCTTTTGGTGGATCTAGAAATGCAAGATACCCCATAAGCACCATATCACATTCATCTTTGACACCAAAAGAGTCAACAGGTGAAGGATTACTCTTCTGGGCGATTGCAAGAACACGGAACCCTTTATCATTCAAATCATTGACTGTTTCTAGAATCTGATGGCGTAGTGTAAGAGTCAATGGTTTTACTTCACCATCACATTCTGCATAGTTGCAGATTGATAACATTTCTTCTACTGCCCCTTTTGTGACCATCTGTGTTTTACCAAACTTATCCTGCACAACAGTTGTTAAACGACGACGATTAAAGTCAAAAGGTATTTCATCGACCTTGATATAGTTTTCAGATAAATCTAATAGTTCTTTATTCTGTGTTTCTTCTTCCTCTGTCTTATGAATAATGGCTATATCCATGAGATTCTTATATCCTGTCTGGAAATAGCTATTTAAATAAGCATGACGTAAAACACGTGTATCATCTTCACCATTTACATTAAGATGATATTCTAGAATAACCTTATCCTGAGTTAAGGTACCAGTCTTATCAGTACATAAAATATCAATTGCGCCAAAATTCTGAATAGAGTTGAGGTTCTTAACAATTGTCTGTTTCTTACTCATAGAAACAGCCCCCTTGGCAAGACAAGTCGTCACAATCATTGGAAGCATTTCAGGTGTCAAACCTACTGCAATAGAAATGCCAAAGAGGAACGCTTCAAGCCAGTCTCCTTTAGTCATTCCGTTAATAAAAAATACAAGAGGTACCATAACAAACATAAACTTAATAAGTACCCATGAAACAGCATTCACACCTTTAGTAAAGCTTGTTTCTACTGCTTCTCCCGCAATCGCAGAAGCCATAGATCCAAATAATGTATGATCCCCTGTACAAACAACAACACCTATAGCACTTCCTGAGATGACATTACTTCCCATGAAGGCAATATCTGCATAATCTGTGACTGTTTCATTTTTCGCATTGGTAAAACGTGTCTTTTCAATAGGTTCACTTTCACCTGTCAAGCTCGCTTGACTGACAAATAAATCTTTCGCATCAATAATACGTACATCCGCAGGAATCATATCTCCTGCAGATAAATGAACGATATCACCTACTACAAGCTCATCCATAGGAATTTCAACTTTTTCCTGATTCATTCGAGTAACAGTGCAAGTTGTAGTAATCATTGCGAGTAGCTTTTCAGCCGCATTCCCACTTCGTGATTCCTGTACATAACGAAGTGTTCCAGATATAAAGACCATTGTAAGAATAATAATCACAGTCAATGGATTGAAATCTTCTCGTGTGCTACCTAACATACTAAAATAAGGAAAGACAATATCTGTCAGAGTAGACACAACTGCAAGCACAAATAAAACAATTGTAAATGGATTGATAAAGGCTTCAGCGAGTCTTTTAATAAATGATTTTTTCTTTTCATGGGTTACTTTATTAGATCCATATTTCATAGTATTAATAGATACACCTTCTTCGTCTAACCCACGAAGTGTTGTATGAAGATTTTTTAAGAGTTCCTTGATAGGTGTCACAGCTGCATATTGAATGCGCTGATTGAGTTCATCACGCAATACTGCCTGATGAACAGCGATACGATTTTCCTTCTTCATCTTGTATCCCTCCTTCATTTATTGTAATGTTGACTTCTTTCGATATAAAAGACATCAATTCCTGCCACAATCATCCATGCAAATATAGCTACAACAAAATAGTTATTGGAGAAACCAGGCCATAATCCTTTTAATAAGAAAATTAAGCCATTCAAAGCAATGACTTCTCCGACATTACGACATAACGGTTTGATATCAATATTTTCTTGTTCCTCATGTGTCTTAGTCTTCCACGAAGGCATATAACTATGTCCTTTCCCACAGGCAAACAACAACCCTGTGCATAGAAACAATGTCCCAAATAAAATGTACTGATTCATACTATTCTCCTTTCCTATAATGTCTCCCAACCTGCACTAATGACCTCTGGAATTTCTAATATCTGTCCTACAATGCCTTCTAGAATATTATTTTTAGAATGTCCTGATGAACAATACTGGGCAATGATTTCTACCTTATCACCAATGACATCACCACTTTCTAGATGATTGAGATACAGTGTCTTGGAAGGATTACTACTGATGAGTAAGAGACGAATCTCCTGTTCTAGATCTTCCAAGCATACAACAGTAATACGATATTGTTTCTCTAATTCATCTCCTGATGTAATTGGACCTAGTCTTCTTGCAAGAGGACGCAGTAATAAGTTAGATAAAATAAGAATAACTGTCGCAATAATGGCATAGGCATATTGATTTATACTTGCTAGTAATCCAATTGCAGCACTGCACCAAAGTGTGGCGGCTGTATTCATTCCTTTGACCATGCCACTTTCTTTAAAAATAACACCACTACATAAGAATCCGACCCCTGAAATAATACTGCTTCCTACACGGAACACTTCATCTGAGCCATAGATAAGTGGAAAGAGTGTAAAGAAACATGTTCCCATGCAGATCAAAACATTAATACGTATCCCCGCAAGATGTCCTGTGAGTTGTCTTTCTAGTCCAATAAGAAACCCAAGAAGAACTGAAAGACCAATTCTTACAATATAATCACTATACATCATCGTCATAACCTCCCTTCGACACTTATAGAATATAAAAAACGCAAGGTTAATCACATGATTAAAACCTTGCGTTTTTCTTGCGTTTTCGCAAGAAGTTTGTAGGGATAGACAGAAAAATAATTGTCTCATATTAGAAGTAATACGTATCTTCTCAACTCATATTCAAATGTATACAAAATCAGTTTTTTTATTCTTCCTTTTCAAAAATCAGATCCATTTCCTGCACATGTCCAGATCCACGCTGCTTCACAGGAATATATCCGACATATCGCCATCCTTGTAAAGCTCTTTTCTCAATAATAGAACGATAGTCATCAATGCAATATACATTACCTGCACCTGGTCCCCAGCCTTCAAAGTTACATTTTATGGTTTCATATGCATATTTATACATGATTTATCCTCCTTTAACTTGTAAACTTGAAGCTATATCAATAATTAGTTTTCTGTGACATTCTGTAAATCTTGGTAAAACCTTTCATAATCAAACTTGCCTTTTGTTTTGACTTTTTTTACTGCTCTTATAACAGTATTTCTAATAATAATAAGTTTTTCCTCATCTGTCGCATTATAATATTGGTCAAAGTCTATTCTAATATCAACGCTGGCACAACTTCCATTTCCAATAAATCTAACCTTTTCTTTCCACATTCCCTTTTGATATAAATCCTTTGGAGCACATTGAGGACATATACCAATTACTTTCAAAATCTCGCTATATTCCTTATATTTGAAGTATTCATGACATTTTTTACAATAGTAGTATACACCTTCATTCACGCCATATTGCTAAGTAAAAATAAGTAGGCGAATTGATGTTTAATTCCAATTTTTATCACCTCTCATTTTGATTTACTTTCTTGTTCCATCTTCATAAAACATCTTTTTTAAAGCAAGTTCTGTTGGAATAATAGATACAATTAGAATAATACATTGCAATAGGACAAAGATAAGAGAAATCATACTATATGTATTGTTATTAGTACGTAATAGTAATACAGAAACAAGAACTGAAAAAGCAAACATGAATAACCCCATCTTATACCAAAGTCTTCCACAGTGCTCATTAGCAAATCTCCATGTATCCATATTTTTCATTGAAAGCGTTGTTCTGTATCCTACCAAACCATTTATATTTTTGGGATAATATTTCCACATAATTCTTCCTGTTACAATCACAACAACAGGAATCAACAAGTTACATAAAAACAATACATACATAAGATATACCTCCTTACATTCGCATTATATTGTTAGTAAATTCATTATCAGATTGACCATAATATCCCTTCAACTTTTCCTTCTTCTTTTTCAATGCCAAAAACATCAGAACGAAATATATCTTCCATAGCATCTACCATGCTGCGACATTCTTCATATGTCATTCTATAAATTGGTTTATTTCCCTCTGGCTTATGCAATGATTGATGATCATATTGATCTAACAGCATTAGAGCCTCTGTATACAAATGTACTGCTTTCAATATATCTGCTTCTTCTAGTTCCAAGGTTGATGCCACATTTTTGTTTGTATACTTACTGTACGCTGCAATGCTTCTAATCTCTTTTCGTTAACTGCATATCCCTGAATAATATATTGTTTAAGAACTTGGTTTGCCCATTTACGAAACTCCACCCCTCGATTTGATTTCACTCTATATCCAATAGAGAAAATCATATCCAAATTATAATGCTCTACCCGATAAGTTTTACCATCTGAAGCAGTTGTCGCAAATTTTGCGATAACTGAATCATCCAACTCTTCTTTCAATGCATTCTTAATATGTTTACCTATAGTCTTAACATCTCTTTCAAATAATTCGGCCAACTGATTTCTATTCAACCAGACAGTATCATTATTAACAGGAACATTAAGTTTTATCTCCTTATCTGCTGTTTCGAACAAAATTAATTCGTTTTTCAAATTGATTCACCTCACATCTGTCGAATTTCCAACCAACTACACTTCAGATGAACTGTTCATTTTTATATTTTCCTTTTCCATAACCGAATACCGAATCAATAATATCCACCTGCACCAAATCAAACGGCAGATTCCTCTATATTCATGTTGTTTTTTAGAAAATGTTTTGTGAACAAACATTTCTGTATTTACCATCTCTATATTTCAATCAATAGATTTCTTCCCCAATGTATATTCTTGTTTTTTTAATATAGATATAGTAATAGAACTTTTCTATATGTATTATACCATTTCTTATCTACAATTACTTTTACAACTATACTACAACATTTATTTCAATACAAAAATAGGAGTATCACCCACCATTATGGTTAAATGAATACTCCTAGCAATCATCACTTATAGAATCTTAATACCCGGTATTGATAATAGTCATCCTTATCTAGATAACCAACTGAAATACCTTTTCCATTATATGCTGTTTTACCACTACTCGATTTATCTTTTGCTTCTTTGAGTAATGTATCAATCTCAGTATCCGTTGTTTTATTATAATTTGCTTTAATAAGTTTTTTTGTATATGTAAGTGCCTCATCATTATATTTACTTGTCTTATTAACGAAAATAAGCATATAGTCTACAATATCAGTTGCTTGATCTCCAGTATACTTCTCAGGTACAACAACTAAAGAAACACCTTCAAGAAGTCCATACCAGTACTGATTATTCTCTTTTGTCAAATAATCAGTTGAAGCTACATTTTGTGAACTATGATTTCCTACTTCAGCATTAAACTTTGCAACCAGTACATCTACCGTTTCTTTTTTTACAGAGCCATATTTTTCATAGCTTTCCTGCAAATCTTTCTTTGCATCTTCTATCTTAGACTGACCACATCCTGATATTCCAAAATCCATCAAACAACATAATAGAATAGTGAGAATTCTCTTCTTTTTTTCTCCTCACTATAAGTATAAGAGGATACAATGCTTCTATCCATTCTTTTCATGTTTATACTTACAATGACTTATTTTAGATCAGCTAAAAATCATCTTGCTTAAATAAACATATCTCATTTTAAACTATCGTTGAATTTATATCCAATACCCCAGATAGTTAATATATATTTTGGTTCATCTGGATTCGGTTCAATCTTCTTTCTGAGTTTTCTAATAAAAGCCATAATATTACTATCATCTAATAAATAGTTATCTGACCAGACAGCTTTATAAATCTGTTCTTTAGTAAAGACTTCCCCTTTATTTTGAATAAGGAAATACAGGATATCAAATTCTTTAGGTGTTAAACTAATATCCTTACCTTGCATCACAACTCTTCTGCTTTTGGGATGAACCTCTAATTCACCTGCAGTCAGTACATCTAATTTTACTTCTGTTTCTCCTGTTTTACTTAATAAGAGTGATGTAACTTCTCCTGTAATCATTTCATGAATACCTGATAATAATTCTTGTCCAGATTCTGTTTGCGGAGAGTCTTTAATTAGTTTTTCTAATAGCCATTTTTCAAGGATGGAATCCATCTTAATTAATCCAATATTCTTTTTCACAGTGGGTTCCTCCTAAATTAATTCACGATATTTCTTTTGATAGAATACTTTCACAATAGTAGTCAGAAGCATATATAGAATAACTATAATCAAGAGATATAGAAAGTACCAATAAGGCAATTGTGTAAGTCCAAAGAATGGAGCAGCCTGAGTAAATGTGACTGCTGTAAAGGCCATAATGCCTGTAATTGTGGTAATGATAACAGGTATGGATGGTTTACTTTGGATAAATGGTATTTTACGTGTACGCAGGAAGTGAAGAATTAAAACCTGTGTCCACATAGATTCTAAGAACCAGCCTGTTTGAAATAATGCAATATAATGCATACACAATATACTATCATTCAACTGAGTAAAAATACCACCACATATAAATGGGCATAGTACATAATATAAGAAAATAAATGTAATGATATCAAAAAGAGAACTGATTGGTCCAAATGTCAACATAAAACAACCCAATGTTTTACCAGACCAGTCTCTTGGAGAGAGTGTTTCTTCTATGTCTACATTATCCCATGGAAGGATAATACATAGCACATCATATAAGAGATTTAATAGTAATAGCTGTAAGGATGTCATTGGAAGAAATGGCAAAAAGGCACTTGCAACGACAATGGATAAGATGTTTCCAAAGTTAGAACTTGCAGTGATCTTGATATATTTCAACATATTGGTGAATGTTTTACGTCCTTCTAATATTCCCTGTTCTAGGACATTTAAATCTTTTTGTAGAAGGACAACATCTGCTGCATCTTTTGCCGCATCAACGGCTGTATCTACAGAAATACCTACATTGGCTTCACATAGTGCAGGAATATCATTGATTCCATCACCCAAAAATCCTACTGTATGTCCATTTTGACTAAGTAGTGACACTAGACGTACCTTCTGTCCTGGTGTTAAAGAAGCAAAGACATTAACTTCTTCTACACTTTTTCTTAATTCATCATCTGTCATTGTTTCCATGACTGGGCCTGTTATGACCCGAGTGGCATCTATGCCTACTCTACGACATATAGAAACAGCCACATCTTCTTGATCTCCTGTAAGCACCTTAGGTGTGACCTTTAATCTTTTAAGGGAACTAATAGAATCCTTAGCTGTCTTTTTAGGAGCATCAAAGAATGCCAGATAACCCATTAAAATCATATTCTGTTCATCATCAAGAGAAATCTGAGTCTTATTGCCAAGTGGTTTTCTTGCCACTGCAATGACCTTCATCCCTTCCTCCAACATTTCATCTACAACACTAGAAACACTCTGTTTCACTTCTTTATCAATTGGAAGTACTTCATCATGGTATTCAATAGAAGTGCATCTTAAGACAACCTGTGTAATATCCCCCTTCACAATAAGTTGTCCTTCACCTTGTGAATCACACACAAGGGTACTTACAAATTTACGACTATAATCAAAAGGGATTTCATCTTTTTTTCTATACTCTTTAATAAGATTCTCATAATATATTTGACGTCCTGGCATAGTAGAACAAGCCATGATTGCATAATCAATAGGATTACCTACACCAGAATGATACATACTATTCAAATAAGACAGGTCCAATACCTTTGTACTCTCGTTCCCTAATACATCCATATAATATTCTAAAAGAATTGTTTCATTAGTCAGTGTGCCTGTCTTATCCATACATAAAACATCCATACTTCCAAACCCCTGCATCGCATTGATATCTTTAATAATCGTCTGTTTACGGCTCATTGCAAGACTGCCTCTTGCAAGACATGCTGTAATAACCATTGGCAGCATTTCAGGCATAAGGCCTACTGCCACTGATAAAGCGAAGGCAAGAGATTCAAGCCATTCTCCTCCAGTAATACGAAGTATGATGAATACTAAAGGAATAAGAACCGCAATAAAGCGAAGCATCACCCAGGCAATAGAATGAGCACCTTTTTCAAATGACTGCTTCTGTTCACTCTCATTTTGAATAAAACTACCATAAAGAGTTTCTTCTCCTACTGCAAGTACGATTCCTTCTCCTTGACCACTTATCACAGTGGTTGCCATAAAGACAATATTATCAAGCTGTGAGAATGTTTCTATATCTCCCATTTGATTTGCATGACTCTTTTTTTCTAATATCGCACTTTCACCTGTAATGGCTGCCTGGGATACAAATAAATCATTGACATGACTTAAACGAATATCTGCAGGAACACGGTCTCCTGCAGATAACAAGACAATATCTCCTACAACTAATTCATCAGCCGAAATCTCCTTAATGATTCCATTTCTTTTCACTGTGATCGTTTCATGAATGAGTCGTTCTAGCTGCTTAGATGCATTTTTAGCTCTAAATTCCTGAATCAAGCGAATAGTGCCACTAATAAGAATCATTAAAAATATAATAATTGCAGTTGTTGCGTTTTTTGTAAAGTGACTGACTCGTATGACATCAGTAATTAAAGAAATCACACCTAAAATAAATAAAATTATATTAAAAGGGTTAATAAAAGCACGATAGATACAATAAAGAAATGTATCATCATTCTTTGTGAAAATATTACTCCCATATTGGTTTCTCTTTACTTTTATCTGATCATAAAAAAGACCATCTGGTGATGCATCTATTTCTTTATATATCTGTTCTATATCGCAATAAGCATATTTCTTAATACGACTATTGATTGACGTTTTAGGCATAGTTTCTTCCTCCTTCTCACTTCTATTCTATCATTATATAAGCAGTTTATTTCTTGCTTTTTTCTTGCGATTAAAAAGAACGTATGATTTATATACGTTCCTCAAGCAAACTTGAAGTTATTTATTAAACCTTTTTAACCCTAACCAACAACATCATAGGTCTACGCATTTCATTACACATTCCTGGCATACCCATCATATCTACCGGAGGCATTGCTTCCTCAATAGCCTCAATTTGAAAACCACATTTTATAAGTGGATTCAATATCTGCGTTAATGTGTGGTGCTGTTTAATTACTCGTTGACCAAGAAAATTGGTTTCTCTTTCGCCTGTGTAATAGTAATTGTCGATTGGCCAATATTTAGGTTTCCCATTTTCATCATAAATCCAATCCTCATTAATACCTGCTGTGAAAGTCGGATGTTCAATATTGAATAGGAAATACCCACCTACTTTTAATGTGCAATATACCTTTTGATAAACATTAGCTAAATTTTCGATATAGTGCAGTACCAGGTTAGAAATAACTAGGTCATAAGTATTTTCAGGATAAATATATTCTTCAACACCACAAACTTTATACTTGATTTTGTCATCAGAGTTATCAGCTACTGCTTTTGCAATCATTTTTTGACTACTATCAATACCAAGAATTTCAGTAGCTCCCATTTGTGCGGCATATTTGCAATGCCAACCGTAACCACATCCTAAATCCAAGACTTTTTTTCCCTGTAATTTAGGGAATAACGGTTGCAACTGATGCCACTCTCCAGCAGCTTTCAGACCATCTTTGCTTCTTCCCATTTCCGCATATGCGGCAAAAAACTCACTATTATCGTAAATATTTCTCATTGATAATTACCTCCATAACTTCCGATTTAACATTCAACAACAATTGTCAGTAATACTAAGTCTTCATCTGCTGTATTTACAATACTATGCACAGAGCCTTTCTTACATATATGACAAGTTCCAACAGATAAAATTTCTTCCTGACCGTCACAAATAGCCTTTCCTTTACCGGATAATACATAATTTATATCATCACTGGTTTCATGTTTGTGTAAGCCTATAGAACCACCTGGATGAATAGAACAAGGAATGACCTTTCCCTGGTCACCCATATACATTTTTGAAGTCATTGTTCCAGTTCCGTTATTCATTCCTGGTATTGTAATTTCTTCTTTTTGATTAAAATCTATCAACATTGCTAAATTCTCCAACTCCCAAGTTTTCAGTTTAAAAAACTTGAATTTGTCATATCCCTATTTCTGAGTAGATTTTTTCGACAAACGGTGACTTATGCTCGATATACTTTTCAATATCAAATGGATAGAGTGCAGCGCCTTCTTCTTTAATTCTACTGTATTCACGCACAGCTTCCGGATGAGAACGCAAATATTCACGGAAAGCAATATGCCTTTTCAGTTCCTCAGAATCTCGCGGGTATACATATAGATGATGCTTCCGCAAATGGGTTTTGCCTTCATATTTAAATGCTTCCCGTCCGGCAATACCAAGGTTTCCTTCATGGTGATAGTCGATTCTTTCTAAGGCAGAGATTACAGCGTCAAGCATGGAGTAATCTTTAATGACGACATCAATATCAATAATCGGTTTCGCTGATAAACCATGCACTGAAGTGCTGCCAACATGTTCTATCACAAGAGCCAGTTGATCAAGAGCTTCCTGGATTTCACTCTTGATTTCACAAAAATCCCGTGTCCAGTGTTCATCATAAGGTAGCACAACAACATGCTTTGTAATCATTCTCTTTACCTCCCCAAATTCCGATTTATCACACCCAAATAATAGCACAATCTTTCATTTACATCCAACTATCCATATTTTCCCTTTTGAATTCCTTGGTGAGAGCCTTTCTATCTGTCCTTCTCAAGACATTGTTCTTAATAATTTTTATCTTGAAAAAGACCATACATTTTTAATTTGTTTAGAAAGAGTGTCATAACTCCATAAACGATTACTTCTTTTTCTAGAATTAGGATCATTCACAATAAACATACCCTGCTTCATTCCTTTAATAACGATAAGATGTCCTGTAGTAGTAAAATCTCCTGGTCTCATACTACATATCAGGGGACGATTATTCATAAGTTCTCTTTTCATCGAAGAATAAGAGAGGGGAATGTTTCTTCCATGAATACCATAATGTTTCATACCTTCAGTAAAGAAAGACCAGGATGTTCCATCTTGATAATAGCCATGATTATATGCATATGATGCCACATCAAAAGGGGTAATGTTATTTCTTCCTGTTAATCCTGCAATAATCATTGCAGCACTTGTAGGACCACAGCCATTCATACCAATCACATTATGTCCGTACTTTCCATAACCCCATCTTTGATCATATTGAAGTAAGAGAGGATAACGTCCTTTTGTGACTGGACCTATTATATTTGTATAAACATGTCCTTTTTTACTTGGATAGTTGTAAACAAAATCAATGAGTTCTTCATTACGATAAAGTGCTTGAATCATTGTATCAGGATATTGATTCTTATTATTTAATATAGTACGTAGTTTAGGATTAAAACGCGCTTTTATTTCTAAACCAATATCTTCTCTCAGTCCACTTACACCTCCACTTATATTATAAGCTATATGACCTATAAGAATTGAGAATACACAAAGTAATACAATAATTATTTTTTTCATATGTTTTCATCTCCTTAAAAAAGCATCTTCATTACTTGTATTTTACCAATACAAATGAAGATGCTTCTTTAATACATTCTTATAGAATTCTTATGAACTTCTTAATTTTTTGGAAGAGTAATGGTGAAGACTGTTTCTTCTTTATCACTTGATGCAAAGATAGAACCATGATGGAGTTCCACTATTTCCTTGGCAATAGCTAGACCCAAACCACTTCCACCTGTTCTTGAAGTACGTGCTGAATCTAAACGATAGAAGTTTTCAAATATACGATTTAGTTTTTCTTTAGGTATCTCTTTTCCTTTATTGATGACTTTAATAATGACATCATCATGCATACTATGAACATCAATATTAATATCAGTATGATCCTTACTATAGCTAATCGCATTCTTAATCACATTACTAAAGACTCTGCTGAGTTTATCGGCATCACCATATAATATGATATCTTCATCTTGATTAAGATGGATATTCTTTTCCTGTTCTACTAATACAGGATAGAAATCATCAATGATTTGTTCGAGCATCAGACGAATATCTAAATCTTCTTTTTCTAAAATAATCTTTTCTGAATTATAACGAGCCACTTCAAACAATTCATTAATGAGATCTTCTAAGCGATAAGATTTATCTAATGCAACATTAATATACTTCTCTCTTTGACTATCAGGCATATCTTTAATTTCATCTAATAAAGATAAGTAACCAATCATGGAAGTAAGTGGTGTTTTAATATCATGAGCTAAATAAACAATGAGTTCATCCTTCTTCTGTTCATTCTCTCTTGCAAGTCTCTCATTTTTTATTGATTCACTCTTTAATTCATTGAATCGTCTTTCTATATCATAAAGTTCTTCTGGTAATGTAATATAATCTATATTCTTATCTAACAATTCATGAGATGCATGAGTCAATGCATCCATATAATAGGATGTCTGTTTATAAAGATGATGAATCATAAACGCAAAAGAAATCACTATACAGATTAATAAAAACAACAGAAGCGAGAGTGGATTCTTCACAATATTATAAAAGAACGCTAGAAACGTATAAATATTAGAATCAAAATCATAGACCCATTGAAAATCAAAAAAAGCAGCTAGATAGACTGCCAATACAAAAACAACTAACAGCCCTACTGTATAAGCTATATATTGTAGTAGTGTACGTTTATAAATCTTCTTTAAGATCGTATTAGTTTCCATATCATCCATCCTTTATTTTTCAATCTTATAGCCTACTCCATAAACTTTCTTTATATATTTAGGATTTCTTCCACCATCATGCATCTTTTCACGTAAGTGTCTAATATGCACCATAATTGTATTATTATCTCTCTTATAATAATCTTCTCCCCAGACCTTTAAAAACAAGTCATCACTCTTTACAACATTTCCTTTATGAAGACATAATTCCCATAATATCGCAAATTCTGTTTTAGTCAGTTCTATCTTCTTTTCATTAAAATAGAATTCTCTTGTATCATTATTAATACGTATTCCTCTAAAATCTATTTCATTCTTTTCTTCTTTTTCATTATAATTCTTATAACGTCTTAGCTGTGCTTTGACTCGCGCAACAAGTTCTAATGGCTGGAATGGTTTTGTGACATAATCATCTGCACCAATACTTAAACCATTGATTTTATCAATATCCTCTACCTTTGCGGTCACAAAAATAATAGGAAACTTATACTTTCTTCTTAATGTATTGCATAAAGAAAAACCATCCATATCAGGCATCATTACATCTAAGATAGCCAAATCTATCTTTAAATCATCAATATCTCTTAATACATCCTGACTTGAATAGTACTTATATACAGTAAAATTCTCATTTTCTAAATAGATTTGTATTAAATCTGTAATCTCTTTTTCATCATCTACAACTAATATATTCATAAATATCCCCTCTTATGTATCATTATATCATTTACATTCCTATCAATTATTAATACTTTCTTAATTATTGAAAATTCCCTCTAGAGTTAGTTATAAATAATATGATATGATAGTCGCATTGTGTGGAGGGAAATAAAGATGAAGAACATGACTAAAGGGAAACCATTAAAGCTTATATTCTTATTCGCATTACCACTTATGTTAGGTAATATCCTACAACAATTATATACAATGGTAGACACAATGATTGTAGGACAGTTCTTAGGTGTTAATGCCTTGGCGAGTCTAGGTGCTGCAGACTGGATCAACTGGGCTATTTTAGGAATAGTAATGGGCTTTACACAGGGATTCTCTATTCGTATCTCACGTACTTTTGGCGCTGAAGATTATGGGAATATGAAAAGATCTATGCATATGATTTTCTTCTTATGTGCTTTCTTTTCTATCCTTACAACAGCTGTTGCAGAATTATCTATCGTTCCATTATTAACTCTATTAAATACACCATCTAACGTTATTCAAGGTTCTATTACGTATTTAAGAATCATGTCCGGTGGTTTGACTATCACAATGTTTTATAACTGTTTTTCTAGTATATTACGTTCTTTAGGTGATAGCCGTACACCATTACTCGCAATGATTGGAGGAGCAATCACAAATATCTGTTTAGATTTATTATTTGTAGTGATATTTAAATGGGGTATTGCAGGTGCTGCAATTGCGACATTATTAGCACAGTTCTTAACTGCAATATTCTGTCTCTATATGTTGAAGAAGGAATTACCATTCAAGTTAGAACTCACAAAATTTAAGTTTGAAAAGAAGATTATCAAGAACTTATTACAGCTAGGTTCACCTCTTGCTTTCCAGAACCTCATTATTTCTATTGGTGGTATTATGGTACAGTCAGTAGTCAATCGTTTTGGATTCTTATTTATTGCAGGATTTACTGCCACAAATAAATTATATGGTTTATTAGAAGTAGCTGCTATTTCATTTGGTTATGCCATTACAACATTCAATAGCCAGAACCTAGGTGCTAAGCAGTATGAACGTATTAAAAAAGGTGTGGCACAGGCCGCCTTCTTATCATTCTGTACTTCAGTAATTATTGGCGGTTCAATGGTTCTATGTGGTAAGCATATCTTATTACTCTTTATTTCAGGTACACCTGATCAGATTAATAAGGTACTTACTATTTCTTATAAGTATCTCTTCATTATGGCAGTATGTCTACCAATTCTCTATATGCTGCATTCATATAGAAGTGCACTGCAGGGAATGGAAAATACATTTATACCAATGGTGTCAGGCATTGTGGAACTCGTTATTCGTGTAGGTGTTGCCCTCATCTTCCCTATATTTTTAGGTCAGAATGGTATTTATCTTGCAGAAGTACTCGCATGGACAGGTGCAGCAGTACTGCTTTATATATCATATAAAATAAAAATACATGCATTATTAAAAGGCAATAGTGAGATGGCTTAGTCATCCTCTATTGCCTTTTGTTTAATAAAATCTAAATTACTTTTCCGTTCATCTGACGCCATCTTTTATATTCCTCAACATCAGATTTCACCAATTTCCAGCACATTGTAACAACAGCAGCATCGTCTAAATATCCGACACCTAGAATACCATCTGGAATAATATCAGCTGGAGATAAGACGTAAATCAATGCACTAATTATTGCGATAACTGTACCAATAGGAACATCTGTATATTCCTTTTTTATATAATTTCTAACAAGTGAAATCATTATCGGTAAAACAGCTAGTTTATCTCCAGGTGCAGGTATTGTTTTTAGTTTCTTTTCTAATCGTTGTAAAAAACGTTCTAATTCATCAACATCATCTAATAATGTTTTAGCCTTACCATATCCTTTCTTTAATTCTCTCAACGCAGATTTGTCATCAATATTTTTTTCCATATTCATTTCCATACTTTATCGCTCACTTGATATCATCATATCATATCCTCTCTTACTATCATGAAGAAATCGTCCATTAATCCAAAAAAAGACATCTCCTAAGAGATGCCTTAATGAATTATTTCACTACAATATTTACAATCTTGTTAGGAACATAAATGATTTTCTTAATTTCTTTACCATCAGTATGTGCCTTAACATTTTCAAGTTCTAATGCCTGCTGTTTAACAGATTCAGCTTCCTGATCCTTATTAATAGATAAACGTCCACGTACTTTACCATTTACCTGTACTGCAATTTCAATTGTAGATACAACAAGCTTGTCTTCTTCATATGTTGGCCATGCTTCATAAGCAATTGTTCCTTCATGACCAAGTTTTTCCCACATTTCTTCACAGATATGAGGCGCAATACATGAAAGCATCTTAACAATACCTTCTGCATATGGCTTATAAACTGCTTTAGCCTTATATGCTTCATTGATGAAGATCATCATCTGTGAGATAGCTGTATTAAAGCCAAGGTTTTCATAGTCTTCAGTAACCTTCTTAACTGTTGAGTGATATACGAAGTCTAATGAACCATCATTTGTATCAGTTAACTTATCAGATTCAACAAATAATCTATAAACACGTTCTAGCCATTTCTTTGAACCTTCTACACCTGTTTCACTCCAAGGTTTAGATGCTTCAAGAGGACCCATAAACATTTCATATAAACGTAATGTATCTGCACCATATGCTTCTACAATATCATCTGGATTAATAACATTACCCTTTGACTTAGACATCTTCACACCATTTGGACCAAGAATCATACCCTGATGGTATAGCTTCTTGAATGGTTCTTTAACTGGTACGATACCCTTGTCATATAAATAGTTATTCCACATACGTGAATATAATAAGTGTCCTACTGCATGTTCAGGTCCACCAACATATAAGTCAACTGGCATCCAATGCTTTAATAATTCTGGATCTGCAATAGCATTATCGTTATGTGGATCAATATATCTTAAGAAGTACCAAGAAGATCCTGCAGAACCAGGCATTGTACTTGTTTCTCTCTTACCCTTCTTACCATCTACTTCTACATTAACCCAGTCAACAGCCTTATCTAATGGAGAAGAACCAGTCTTTGATGGACTATAATCTTCAAGTTCAGGTAGGATAAGTGGTAACTGATCATCACTCAAAGCAACAGATGTTCCATCATCAAAGTTAATGATTGGAATTGGTTCACCCCAATATCTCTGTCTTGCAAAGATCCATTCTCTTAAACGATAGTTAACATGCTTAGAACCACAATGATGTTCTTCTAACCAGTCTAACATCTTATCGATTGCTTCCTGCTTATCTAAACCATTTAAGAAGTCAGAGTTGATATGTACACCATCCTGTGTCCATGCTTCCTTAGTAACATCTCCACCTTCTAATACTGGAATAATATCGATACCAAACTTCTTTGCGAAAGCATAGTCACGATCATCATGTGCAGGAACAGCCATAATAGCACCTGTTCCATAACCAGCTAATACATAGTCAGAAATCCAGATTGGAATCTTCTTACCATTTACTGGGTTGATTGCATAAGCACCAATGAAGACACCTGTCTTTTCTTTATTTAATTCAGTTCTTTCAAGTTCTGACTTAGTTGCACATACATCTAAGTAAGCTTTTACTTCATCCTTCTTATCAGGAGTCGTAATCTTTTCTACTAATTCATGTTCTGGTGCTAATACACAATAAGTAGCTCCAAATAATGTATCACAACGTGTTGTGAATACTGTGAATTTATCATCATAACCATCTACCTTAAAATCAACATGAGCACCGATTGATTTACCAATCCAGTTTCTCTGAATTTCTTTAGTAGATTCTGGCCAATCAACTTCTTCTAAGCCTGCAAGTAATCTTTCAGCATATTTAGGAATATCAACAACCCACTGTTTCATATTCTTACGAATAACAGGGAATCCACCACGTTCACTCTTACCATCGATGATTTCATCGTTCGCAAGTACTGTACCTAATTCTTCACACCAGTTAACAGGAATATCTACATATCTAGCTAAACCATCTTCATATAGCTGTTTGAAAATCCACTGAGTCCATTTATAGAAGCTAGGATCACAAGTAGATACCTGCTTATCCCAGTCAAATGAGAAACCTAACATCTTTAACTGTTTAGTGAAAGTCTGAATATTCTTTAATGTAAATCCTTCAGGGTGGTTACCTGTCTTGATTGCATACTGTTCAGCAGGTAAACCAAATGAGTCAAATCCCATTGGGTGTAATACGTTATATCCCTGCATTCTCTTCATTCTTGACATGATGTCAGTTGCTGTATATCCTTCTGGATGTCCAACATGAAGACCTTGTCCTGATGGATAAGGGAACATGTCTAAGGCATAGTATTTAGGCTTTGAGAAATCATAAACATCTGTTTCGAATGTCTTATTCTCTTCCCAGTATTTCTGCCATTTCTTTTCTGCTATTTTATGATCATAAGCCATAATTTTGTCTCCTCCACTTTTAAAATAAAAAAAGTCCTCATGTCTAAGGACGAGAACTCGCGGTACCACCTTAGTTCATGAAGACTGATTCATGCGCTTAATGCTTTAACGCAGCAATACGTGATCTGCTTATCACAGACCCATCTCCCTAGCGAGTTCAATGGATAACTTTACTTATTCACACCAGCCATAAGTTCTCTTAAAAAGTATGCCCATCTACTACTCTAGTTCCTTGACTTTTATATACTTACACACCTTATCATAATTTCCCATTATTTGCAAGAAGTATCATCTCATTTTAAGGATGCGGGATGGATTGAGCTTGATAATATAAAGAATACTAAATAGCGTAGAGAAACAAACTAATAAGAAAGAACCAATCCACAATATCAACATAATAAGAGGTTGGAATGTAAGATGCATAGGAAAGTCTGTAATCTGTGGGATGATTTGATTCATTATCTTCATAATACCAAGTAATATGAGAGATGCTGTCACATAGCTATAAGAATGAAGAATCAAACATTGATAGAAAGACATCTTGAAAATATGTTTCTTCTTTTCACCATAGGCCTTCATGATGGCATGATCCTTCTTTAAATGCATCGCATGAAGAATCATGATTTCCATAATCATAAATATAGAAGAAAGTATTGTGAGAATAGAGAATACCACTAGAACCATCTGGATTCTATTCATATTCTGATTAAAAGTTTTTTGAGTTGATTCCCCCATTGCTTTAAACTCATATTCAGGATAATTCTTTTTTAAAGAATCTATAATGGATTTATCTTCCTTATATTTCAACATACCATATCTTGCAGTCGGTGTTTGATTAAAGATGGACTCTATCCAATGATAATTTGCATATTCATACATATAGAAAGCATCATAATTATAGGTTTGTGGAGAAATACCAACTATCTTTACTTCTTTTCCCTTTATCTTTAATTGATGCTTATAATAGATTGTCCAAGTTGTATTAAGTAATGTATTGACCTTATTCTTTTGTGCAAGCTTTCTTGCAGTAGAAAGAGGTACCGCGATTTCATCATTATTTTGTGGAGCTCTACCATATATATAATGAGTGGTATAGGACGAGTCATCTGATATAAATAATACGTCATTCTTTTGATAACGTTGACTATTATGAGAGATTCCCATGAGATCATAATCATCAAGATTTAAATAATGATAGGATGCTTCATTGAAATGAGTTAAAGATAAAGGATCATCATTACGTAATTTATAAGTAATAGACTTTTGTGGAATCAACGAAGAAAGATATTGATAAATAGTATTACGAAAAGAGAATGTAAAGGTAAATGTCATCATCAAACATAATAATGCGATAGATAGAGAAAATGACATCTGAAAAAATCTTTTACGACTACTTAAGAATGATTGGATAGTTAATTTAAGTATAGGAAAATGTCGTGGCTTATTATTGGTATGGTTCTCTCGAGGATAACTTTCTGTCTTTTTAATAAGTGTATCCTTTATAATACATCCATCCTTCATCTCTATAATACGATCACTATATTGTTTTACTGATGCTTCATCATGGGATACAAATAATATAAGAGAAGAATGTGAACGCTGCTTCAATATCTTTAATACTCTCTCTGCATTATCTGGATCAAGTGAAGCTGTTGGTTCATCACAAAGAATAATATCTGGATCATAATAAAGTGCACGCTCTATCGCTGTACGTTGTCTTTGTCCTAAGGAAAGATCATTAACTGAAGTATTCTTAAATTGTTTAGTCAATGTTTCATCCAGTATGTAGGATGATTTATGAAAGTAGTCATAGAGACGTATATTATTATTAATAGAAAGCCAAGGTATAAGATGAAAATCCTGAAAAATGATAGAAACTTTCTTATTCTTCTCATATATCACTTCTCCTGAGTAATCATGATCAAGTCCAGCAATAATATGAAGTAAAGTACTTTTTCCACATCCACTTGGCCCAACAAGTGATACAAATCCTGTATCAGGAAGAGTACAAGTAATGTTTTCTAAGACATGTTCATGTAGATAACGCTTGTTGATTGATTTAAGTTGAATCATATTATTCCTCCCTGAGTAATGAGACTATACTTTCTTTCTTAATACGAATAAACGGTGCAGATGCAGAAAGTATGAGTATAAGAAGATAGAGAAAATAGAAAATAATATAGAAATAATAAGGAGATGCAAGACAGGTAAAATGGAAATAACTCTTAAAGGATGTGAGCGGGAGAATAGTAAGAATAACAATAAACATCACTATGCTGATAAAGTAAATAAATGTGCCTATAATAAGTATTTCTATCTTTGATTCACGCTGTAATTGTTTATAAGATGCACCCATAGAAATTTTCAAAGCAAGAGAACGGCTTCTTTCTAAATATAAAGAAGAGAAGACTGTTTTTGTAAGTTCTATTGCCACAAATAAGCTGATCATCATATAAACTAACGCAATCATACGACCAATAGAAATAAGTGTTCCATAACTCATCTTCTTCATATATACATCATTATCTACTTCATAGTTCTTTTCATAACGTTTAATAAGAGTTTCAGGATCCTTTGTGACTACATCTATTTTGTCATTTCTTAATAAATCTGGATATGTCTTATCTATATCATGATGGAAACAAACCAATTGATCCTGATAGAAATTATCTTCTATTACTCCCACTACTTTATATGTTTCATTTTCTAATAGGTGACATGTAAATTCTGATTTAAGTTTATGAGATAAATTATTGGTGATAATAACTTCATTTGTATTGTGAGGCAGATGTCCTGATATTAATTTAATATGTTTTGTCTTTTTAGGTAAACGAATCAACAAGGCATTAACACCTTTGATATACCCACTTTCTATATCAAAATGTTTTGTACCTTTTTCTTTTAAAGACAATGGTTCTCCATCATGACTTGATATAGTTACAATATCTTTAAGTGGTGCTTCCGTATAAGATTTCTTTATAGAGGTAGAAAGACCATTTAAACCGCTTATAATCACTAGAGATGTTACAATGACTAATATCTGAAAAAGCGAGAGTAATGCGAGTCTCTTTCTTTCTCCCAATACTTCTTTAAAACTATAACGAATAGAGAAGTGTTTCTTATGTTGAGGAATAAGTACTTCTTTATCTATGTGATTGTCTTTAATTGTATGTAATGTCTGGTTCTTCATCTCTATGAATATATCGACATATTCATCTAATAGGGATGTATCATGAGAAACAACGATGACTAAACGATCTTCAGATACTTCCTTTAAGAGTGTCATAACCTCTTTTGCCTGTTTATAATGAAGGGCACCTGTAGGTTCATCACATAAAAGTACAGGTGCATCCTTTAACAAGGCACGGGCAATAGATACACGTTTCATCTGTCCAATAGAAAGTTCATCAGGATATCTTTTCATAAGCTTTTCTATTTTTAAGCGTCTAATAATCTTATCCATCTTTTTCTTATCAAAATCAATCTGTCCAAAATAACATCCAGCCATGATATTCTCTTCTACTGTATAAGAAGGAATAAGATCATTATTCTGTTTAATAAAGCCTATCATCTTACTAAATTTTTTATCTATTACTTCATGATTAAAAGTAATTGTGCCATTATATTGCAGTAATCCACATAAACAATATAGAAGTGTAGACTTTCCACATCCTGAAGGTCCTTTGATTCCTACTAAACCAGTATCTGGAAATATATAATTCACATGATCCAATATACAAATATCATAACTCACAGTTAAGTCTTTAAGTTCTAGCATATTTTTCCCTCCATTTTATGTTATAATGAGCCAGGTGATATAAAATGAATCCTTTTCCATATTCTTTGGATAACAAGCGTTATCATACATACAATTATTTTTTAAAAACGAGATATCATAAAAAAGTCGCAAAAGTCTCTTTAGATGCCCATTTTACTTGTCCTAATAGAGATGGGACAAAAGGCTTTGGAGGCTGTATATTCTGTTCTGAGAAAGGTTCTGGCGACTTTATTCTAGATAGTGATTCTCTTTTAGAACAGTTTAAAGCAGGTGCTGAAGTAATGAAAAGAAAGTGGCCTGAAGCTGTCTTTATTCCCTACTTCCAGGCATATACAAATACCTATGCTTCTTTAGATCAGTTAAAGAAGATCTATGAACCATTCATTGGTATGAAGGATGTTGTTGGTATTGCGATTGCAACACGTGCAGACTGCCTCACTGAAGAAATATGTGCTTATTTAGAAGAATTATCTAAGAAAACGTATGTCTATATAGAATTAGGCTTACAGACTATTCATGACAATACTGCAAAAGAAATCAATCGTTGTCATACTTATCAGGAATTCTTAGATGGACTCTCTATGTTAAGAAGACATCATTTAGAAGTCTGTGTGCATATTATTAATGGTTTACCTAACGAAACAATAGAGATGATGTTGGAGACTGCAAAAGCGGTAGGAAAACTAGATATTCAAGGTATTAAGATTCACAATCTCTATGTCACACAAAATAGTCGTCTATATAAGCTCTATTATCCTTTTAAGATGTTAGAAAGAGATGAATATATTTCTTTAGTTGCAAGACAATTAGAATATATTCCAAGTCATGTAGTCGTAGAAAGACTGACTGGAGATGCACCATTAGAAGAATTAGTAGCTCCTTTATGGTCTATCAAAAAAACAACAATTCTAAATGATATCGATAAATATATGAAAGCACACGATATTATGCAGGGCGATCTTGTATCCCTCAAATAATATATACGAAAGAAAAGAAAGAATTTCTTAAGGATATAAAAAAAATCTGGCCAAAAGCCAGATTTCTTTTTATTATTCTTCTGTTTCAAGAAGACCGTATCCACCATCTCTACGTTTATAGACAACACATACTGTATTTGTTTCGATGTCTTTATAAACGAAGAATGAATGACCAATGAGTTCCATCTGCATGATAGCTTCTTCCATGTCCATTGGTTTTGGATTAATTGTCTTTGTCTTAACGACAACGTCTTCTTCTTCAGGTTCTTCAAGAGCTTCTAAAGTGTTAATGTTGAAAGCGAGTTTATTATTCTTTGACTTTCTACTTAACTTTGTCTTGTACTTTCTGATCTGTCTTTCTAGCTTATCGATAACTAAATCGATTGCTTCATAAAGATCATCACTTGTTTCTTCTGCACGAAGAAGAACATACTCTGTAGGAATTGTAACTTCAATTTTCTGACCAAATGGGTAAGTTCTAATTAAAACCTTAGCCTCCACATCTTGTCCCATGATGAAGTACTTGTCGAGCAATGCTAACTTTTTAGTAATTTTATCCTCGATAGCATCTGTAATTGTAACGTTTTTACCTCTGACAATAACTTTCATAATTAATTCCTCCTTTACAATTCTTTCTATATCTATATTATACATAAAAAAAACTAAAAAAACACTCTTGACATAAAATATAAAAAAAGAAGACGTTAATGTCTTCTTAAGCTAAGTATTTCTTTAAGTCTTCTACTTTATTTAATTTTTCCCATGGGAATTCAACATCAGTACGGCCAAAGTGTCCATAAGCAGCTGTTGGGCCATAGATTGGATTTAATAAATCTAATGTATTGATGATACCCTGAGGAGTTAAATCAAATTCTTTCTTGATTGCATCTAAGATGACTTCATCAGCTACTTTACCAGTTCCATAAGTATCAACATGCACACTTGTAGGATCCTTTACACCAATTGCATAAGATAACTGGATTTCAATACGATCACACAATCCTGCTGCAACAATGTTCTTAGCGATATAACGAGTGATATAAGCTGCACTTCTATCTACCTTTGATGGATCTTTACCAGAGAATGCACCTCCACCATGTCTAGCCATTCCTCCATAAGTATCAACGATGATCTTACGTCCAGTTAAACCAGTATCACCATGAGGACCACCAATAACAAATCTTCCTGTTGGGTTAATGAATACCTTGTAGTCTTCATTCATATGATGTTTTCTTACAACTTCCTTCATGATCTTTTCTTTAATGAATGTCTTGAATTCTTCTTCATTGAAATCTGGATCATGCTGGATTGACATAAGAATTGTATCAACCTTTGGATTATTTTCATCTGTATAATCAATAGTAACCTGTGATTTCATATCAGGTCTTGCATGTTTGAATGTACCATTATGTCTTAATTCACTTGCATAACGTACTAATTCATGAGCCATAGAGATTGGTAAAGGCATATATGTTTCAGTTTCATTTGTTGCATAACCAAACATGATACCCTGGTCACCTGCACCACCTACTTCCACATTTGTACCTAATGCGATATCACTAGACTGTGTATCCATGACTACCTTGATTTCACAAGTATCTGCATCAATCCCTAAATCTTCAGCTGTATAGCCGATTCTTCTCATTACATCACGAGCCACTGCTTCATAATCTACTTTCGCATTTGTTGTAATTTCTCCACCAATGACTAATAAATTAGTTGTTGCGAAACATTCACAAGCTACACGTGAATATTTGTCCTGTCTTAAGCATTCATCTAAGATTGCATCACTGATCTGATCACAAAGCTTATCTGGATGTCCTTCTGATACAGATTCTGATGTAAATAAGTTCTTTTCCATTTTCTTCTTTTCCTCCTGTAATAAAAAAGCTCTCCTCAAAGAGGAAAGCGTAGTAATCTGCTTCCTCTTATTGTTCAAGTAATACTTGCTTGGTCAAGGCACCTTCTATATAAGGGTTGCCACCACTTTAAAACGATCCTCATCTGTGTGGTTCTGAATAAGAGTATAAAAATATTTAATTAAATTGCCTGTACTTCAATAACGCCTGGAACTTCTTCTACTAAAATCTGTTCAACACCATCTTTAATAGTAGAATCTAACATCATGCAGCCTGCACATGCACCAAGCATATGTACATAAACGATGCCGTCTTTGAAATCAACGAATTCTAAGTCTCCACCATCTCTTTGTAGATAGGGTCTCAACTTATGAATGACTTCCTTAATGGCTTCAATCTTTTCTTCCATGATTTCACCTCGCTTCTGCTTGACCATTATAACACACAAAATAAAAAAGAAAAGTGATATACCCTATAGAATCACTAAAAAACATACTTATTTATTAGACAATTTTATTAGATTGCACATTTTTAAGCATAATTCACTATTTTTTCTATATATTCTATGATTCTTATCAAGCATAATAAAAGAACCCCTGAGGGTTCTTCAACGTTATTCATCACTGTTATTTTTAATATAATCCAATACAAAATGAATGACATAGAGTATGACAATCATCCATCCAACAGACACAAGAACATATTTGCATACTGCAATATCCCATTCCCCAGATTCAAAATAATAGTTACTTACAATAGTTGGTAATTGTGTGAGTATATAGAGTAATGCAGCAACCAATATATATAATATTTTTTTCTTCATATGGTTCTCCTCTACTATGTTAGTATATGCTAACTATACCATACTCACTTTTTTTGTAAAGTATATCATATTAAATACAAATTACTTATCTTTTTCACATTAAAGAATTATTATTATCTATTCTTTTATCACTATTATAATTATGCTATAATGCAGTTGATTGGAGGCGTGCAATGGAACATCAAGTTCATGTAGGTGACATTGTTGATGTGACCATTACTGGTATTCAACCATATGGTGCATTTGCTTTATTGCCTGATGGAAGCAGCGGATTAATCCATATATCAGAAATATCTGATGGATTTGTTCGTGACGTAAATCAATTTGTCTTTTATGGAGAACAGGTTAAGGTAAAAGTCATTGATATAGATAACGTCCATCATCAGGCAAGGCTTTCTTTAAAAGCAGTCGCGAAAAAGAGACGTTTTCGCAAAAGAAAGTCAATCGTGGAGACACCTAAGGGTTTTAATCCACTAAGAGAAATGATGCCTCGATGGATCAGTCGAGGAATCGCAAAGGAGGAAGATGTATGATCAACGTTGATTTAAGTAAAGCTAAATTAACAGAAAGCATGGAATCATATAAGGACAGAGTCGCAGAAGTTCATGATATGATCCACAACAAAACAGGAGCAGGTAACGACTTTTTAGGATGGGTTGACTTACCTACTAACTACAACAAGACTGAAGTAGAAAACATTAAGAAAAAAGCTGCAGAATTATCTGAAGAAATTGATGTTTTATTAGTTTGTGGTATCGGTGGTTCTTACTTAGGTGCAAGAGCTGCTATTGAAGCAATCAATGGTCTTTACCCAACAAACAAGGTTCAGATCATCTATATTGGTAATACATTCTCTGCTACTTATTTAGCACAGGTTAAGAACTATGTAAAAGATAAAGAATTCGGTATTAATGTAATTTCTAAGTCTGGTACAACTACTGAAACTTCAGTTGCTTTCAGAATCTTCAAAGAATTACTTGAAGAAACTAAGGGTAAAGAAGTAGCTCAGAGAAGAATTGTTGCTACTACAGATGCTCATAAAGGTGCATTAAAGACTTTATCTGACCAGGAAGGTTATACAGAATTCGTAGTTCCTGATGATATCGGTGGACGTTATTCTGTATTAACTGCAGTAGGATTATTCCCTATCGCAATGGCTGGTATCGATGTTGATGCAATGTTAAAGGGTGCTAAAGATGCCCAGGATAAATACAACAATCCAGATCTTCTTACAAACGATGCTTATCAGTATGGTGTTGCAAGACAGATGTTATTAAAGGCTGGTTACCCAGCTGAAATGTTTGTAACTTATAACTTACAGTTACAGCAGACTGCTGAATGGTGGAAACAGTTATTTGGTGAATCTGAAGGTAAAGAAGGAAAAGGTATCTTACCTACAAGTGGTACTTTCTCAACTGACCTTCATTCATTAGGACAGTTCATCCAGGAAGGTTCTAAGGTTTTATTCGAAACTGTATTAAAGATCAAAGAACCTCAGATGAACTTAGAAATCCCTAGTGATGCAGATAACTTAGATGGTTTAAACTATTTAGCTGGTAAGACAGTTGATTATGTTAACCAGAAAGCATGTGAAGGTACTATTGATGCCCATGTAAATGTTGGTAATGTACCTAACATCCAGATCACTCTTGATCATGTTGATGCATATAGCTTCGGTTATATGGTATACTTCTTCGAAAAGGCTTGTGCAATGAGCGTTTACCTATTAGGTGTTAACCCATTCAACCAGCCAGGTGTTGAAGTTTATAAGAAGAATATGTTCAAGCTTTTAGGTAAGCCTGGATATTAATAAGAAATCCCGCGTATTGCGGGATTTTTTTGTACAATGTGATGAGTTTGTAAGAAATTGTGATGTTTTTCACAAAGTATAGTAGATAATCTCTTTTTAATCAGTATAATGAAAATTAGATAATGTTTAAAAAGATAGTAGTGAAGCAGAAGAAATTTTTCTTCTGTTTTCATTTTACTAGAAAGGAGACAAACATGAAGAACATTACTATTATGGGTGGCGGCGTTCTGGGATCACAGATTGCATTCCAGGCAGCATATTGTGGTTTTGATGTAACAATCTGGTTAAGAAGTGAAGGCAGTATTGGACGTACACAGCCTAAGCTTGATTCTATCAAGCAGTCTTATATTGATGCAATTAATCTCATGGATATTGATAAATCTATCAATACATGGTGTATGGGTATTGCAGGCTATGATGATTTTGATAAGGAAAACTGCCTAGAGAAGGTAGAACGTGCTTATTCTACAATCAAGCTAGAGCTTGATATGAAAACAGCAGTTAAAGATGCTGATTTAGTCATTGAATCAATGACAGAAAATATGGAAGCTAAGAAGGATGTCTATACAAAGATGGCTCCCCTACTTCCTGATAAGACAATTCTAGTGACTAATTCTTCTACTATGCTTCCTAGTAAATTAGCTAAGTTTACTGGTAGACCTGATAAGTTCCTTGCCTTACACTTCGCAAATACGATTTGGAAGAATAATATGACAGAAGTTATGATGCAGGACAAGACAAATAAAACATGCTTTTATGAAGTCATGAAGTTTGCGAAAGAGATTAGAATGATTCAATTACCTGTCAATAAAGAAAAGTCTGGTTACCTACTCAATTCTATGTTGATTCCATTATTATTCTCAGGTATCGATTTAATGGTAAATGGTATCTCTGATCCTGAAAGTATCGATAAGGCATGGACTTTAGGTACTGGTGCACCTAAAGGGCCTTTCCAGATTCTTGATACAGTAGGATTAAAGACTGCTTATGAGATTGTAGGTATGTATGTGAAGATTCCTGGCTTCTTAGCGCCATATAATTTTAAAGGTATGCATAAGATGTTGAAGTCTTATATTGATCAAGGAAAACTAGGATATAGTACTGGTGAAGGATTCTATAAGTACAAAAAATAACGCATGGTGACATGCGTTTTTCTATACAAAAAAGTCAATCCGAAGATTGACTCGTTCATAAGTTGGAGCGGGTGATGGAAATCGAACCCACGTAGTCAGCTTGGAAGGCTGAAGTTCTACCATTGAACTACACC
>OGYE01000110.1_pt1 | contig 41597 bp, 39 predicted proteins | sample 1576471 | NCBI WGS metagenome assembly OGYE01 (sample SAMEA3541532, study PRJEB24748) | human gut metagenome | biome: human gut; feature: human-associated habitat; material: faeces | place: China | collected 2012
TACCGAGTTTTTGTGCAGCTAGGTTTTTGTTACTATTGTGACCTTCTGCATCACCGTGGACTTCGACACCGTGGGCGATGCCGAGCATGAGGGCGACAACTGCGTCACCGTCCGTGAGCGCGACACCATGGAGCAGGTGCGTATTCCCATCAGCGAGCTGAAGGCATACCTGGCCGAAAAGCTGGCCTATTAAGAGGAATTGAGCGCAAAAAAGAAAGCCCCGCGGGGCTTTCTTTTTTTGCATGCTTGCTGCTTCCGTAGGGGACGGCGTCCTCACACCCCGGTGCCGTCAAAGGCCGGGGTATAGGCCTCCTCCGCCGAGGTGCGCTCCTGCACGAAGCCGTCTGTGATGCCGCAGGCGCGCATATACGCCACCGCCGCCCGGTACTCCGCCGCCGTTACCCGCCGCGCCAGCCGCCCGGTCATGCCGGCGGGCGGCGTGTACTGACTCATCAGCGACACCACCACGTCCCCCGGCGCAAACGTCTCGGACAGCCAGTCCAGCACCCGGCGGGTGTTGTCCAGATACCCCGGCAGCACCAGATGCCGCACGATGACGCCCCGCTGCATGATGCCGTCCTCGTCATAGACCGGCCGTCCTGTCTGGCGGAACATCTCCCGGATGGCATCGCAGGCCACGGGGAAGTAGTCCGGCGCGCCGGACAGCGCCCCGGCCAGATCGCCGTCGGCGTATTTCAGGTCGGGCAGGTAGATGTCCACCCGATCCTCCAGCGCCCGCAGCGTCTCCACCCGCTCGTAGCCGCCGCAGTTGTACACCACCGGCACCGGCAGCCTCGGCTCCAGCGCCGGCAGTATCCACGGCAGGAAGTGGGTGGCCGTCACCAGCTCGATGTTGTGGGCGCCCTGGGCGATCAGCTCGTCAAATATCTCCCGCAGCCGCCGGGGTGTGATGTCCTTTCCCGCCCCTCCGGCGGAGATGCGCCCATTCTGGCAGTAGCAGCACCGCAGGGTGCAGCCGGAGAAGAACACCGCGCCCGCGCCCCGCGTGCCGGAGATGGGCGGCTCCTCCCATTGGTGCAGCGCCGCCCGCGCCACCCGCAGACCGGCGGGCATACGGCAATAGCCGTCTCCCCGCGCAGGTGTGCGCTCCGCGGCGCACAGGCGGGGACAGAGGGTGCAGGTCATACCTTGTGAATGTCGAAGTCGGGGCCTAAGTCCCCGGCCATCCAGTGGCGGCGGCACAGGCCGATGTACTTGTCGTTGGCGCCCAGCACCACCTGCGCGCCCTCCTTGACCACATGACCGTTCTCGTCAAACCGGGCATTAAAGGCCGCCTTCTTGCCGCACCAGCAGATGGTCTTGACCTCCTCCAGCTTGTCCGCCAGCACCAGCAGGTGGTAGCTGCCGGGGAACAGGTCGCCCTTGAAGTCCGCCCGCAGGCCGTAGCAGATCACGGGAATATTGCAGTCGTCCACCAGATGCACCAGATAGTACACCTCCTCCTTGGTGAGGAACTGCGCCTCGTCAATGATGATGCAGGCGTACTTCTTCAGTTCGTCCTCCGGCATGGCGCGCATCTCGTCAAAGTAGATGCACGGGTGCTTCAGACCGATGCGGGAGTAGACCATGTGGTCGCCGTCCCGGGTGTCCAGCCGGGGCTTCACCAGCAGCGTCTCCTGCCCCCGCTCCTCGTAGTTGAACCGCGCCATCAGCGCGTTGGCTGTCTTGCTGGAGCCCATGGCTCCGTACTTGAAATATAGCTGCGCCATCCCTATTCTCCTTTTTGTCCGTGTTATATGTCTGTCCGGCGGGACGGAAGCGTCCCGGTCTGTGCTGTCAGCTCCGTCAATACCATGTGATGCCCTCCACATGCTGTATCTGCGTCCGCAGGTCGTCCAGCAGCGTCTCCGCCGCGGCGGACAGGGCGCGTCCCTTGGGCGTGACCAGATAGAACGTCCGCTCCGCCGGCGGGTGCGCCAGATGCAGCACCTGTACGTTGCTGAACATCCGCAGATACGGCTCGGTAGCGCCGGCGGGGATGATGCTCCACCGCTTGCCGCAGGCGGGCAGCGTCTCGGCCAGCTGGGGCGTGTCGGCGTACAGCAGGGGACGGGCGTCCACGCCGAACCAGTAGTCGTGCCACTGCAATATCTCCGGCTGACCGTAGATGAGGATCTCGTCCTGCACATGCAGCGTCGTGGCCTCCACCGGCTCTGTCAGCGCCACCGTTTTGGGCACCACCAGGAAGAAGCCCTCCCGGAACAGGGGCTTGGCCTCGATCTGCAGGTCGTAGTGCAGTGCGCCGTCCACGATGGCCATATCCGCGTCGCCCCGCGCCACGGCGGACACCGCCTGATCCGTCCGCATGGACTCCACCCACAGGTTCACCGGCAGCTCCCGCTCCAGAAACCGCTGGTACACCGGCGGCAGGATGTACTGGTTGGCGGTGTAGGCGGCGATGAGGTGGAGGAACTCCCGCTTCTCCGCCGCGGCGAAGGTCTGCGTCTCCGCCAGCAGGTTCTGCCACCGGCGCGCCAGCGGCAGGAAGTGCTGCCCCGCGTCGGTGAGGGTGATGCGCCGCAGCCCCTTGCCCCGGTGGAACAGCGGCGCGCCCACCTCGTCCTCCAGCGCCCGCAGCCGGGCGGACAGGGACGGCTGGGTGATGAACAGCGCCTCGGCCGCCGCCGTCATGGTGCCGTGATCCAGCACGGCGAAGAACGTCTCGATATCCTGATTGGTCATGGCGTTCCCTCCGTAATTATAGCTTGCTCCTATATTATACCGCATAATAATCAATTTTACAAGTATAATATCTTGTGCTATCATAAGGCCACAATCAAGAAAGGAGTTGTTCCTCATGACAAAAACCCATTCCAAGTCCATTCCCGCTATGGCCATCGCCGTTGTGCTTGTCACCGCCATCATCGCCTACACCTTCGTGTGCCTCTTCACGGGGAACATCACTCCCCTGAGCCGTGTCACCGCCATGCTGACGCCGGTGTGGTTCGTGGCGGAGCTGACGCTGCTGTGCACGCTGCTGTAACGGCGCGGCACCCTTATCTTACTCAGATTTCTTCCTTTTTCTCTCTTGACACGGAAAACGCGGGCGCGCAGGCGTCCGCGTTTTCCGTTGGGCAGGGTGCCGTCCCGCTTCGCGCATCCGGGCGCCGCCGCAAAATACTACGAACCCCGAACTATTTTGCCGCAAAAGCACGGGATTTGTAACGCTTTCGTTAATAATTCGCCTCCTCTCTTGCAACTTTTCTCTCCCGGTGGTAGACTGGTTCAGAATCGCAGTTTAACGGGCAAAAGGAGAAGGATCTATGGCAGGCTTCAGTGTAAAAAAACCTCTCACCGTCTTTGTGGCGGTGCTGGGCATTATTGTGCTGGGCGTGGTGGCGTACCTGAAAATGACCCCCGATCTGCTGCCCAACATGGACTTTCCCTATGTGATCATCGTCACCACCGACCCCGGCGCCAGCCCCGAATCGGTGGAGCAGGCCATTACAAAGCCCATGGAGCAGTCCATGTCCACGCTGGATAAGATCAAGGACGTGACCTCCACCAGCCAGAACAGCGTGTCCATGGTGCTGCTGGAGTTCGAGGACGGCGTGAACATGGACACCGTCAGCGTGGACATCCAGCAGAAGATATCCGTTTTGCAGGGCAGCTGGGAGGACACGGTGTCCGCACCATACGTGCTGAAGATCAACCCATCCATGCTGCCGGTGATGGTGGCCGCCGTGTCCAGGGAGGACATGGACGTATACGAGCTCAGCGACTTCGTCACCGATGAGCTCAGCGGCAAGCTGGAGGGTGTGTCCGGCGTGGCCAGCATCTCCGTCAGCGGCGCTGTCACGCGGGAAGCCCACGTGATCCTGGACGAGAAGAAGCTGGACGCCCTGTCGGAGAAGCTGGCGGAGGCGGTGAAAAAGCAGCTGGGCAAGGCCGAGAGCCAGCTGCTCTCCGCCAAAAAAGAGGTGGAGAAGGGACAGGCGGCACTGGCCGAGGCCAAACGCGCCGCGGCGGACGGCATAGCCGGCGCCGTGGGTGATTCGGTGGACAAGGTCTATGAAAAGCTGAAGGAGCTGTACGATAAGCTGAAGGGTCTGGACACCGACGACCTCATGGGCGGCTTCATCACCGACCCGGAGGGGACGCTGAAGCAGCTGAACGACCTTCTGAATACCCTGAAAAGCCGTATCGGTGAGCTGATGAAAAAACTGAAGGACGGCAGTCTCCGCGCCCAGCTGGAGGGTGACGTGTCCGACCTGCTGGTAACGCTGATGGACGGTCTGACCCAGATGACCGAGGCCGACATACAGCTGAAGGAGGCCATGACCCAGATCGAGGACGGCCTCGCCCAGATCAAAGAGGCGTACAAAACCATCGACGAACAGACGGACGTGGGCGGGCAGCTATCCATGTCCACCGTCAGCCAGCTGCTGACGGCGCAGAACTTCTCCATGCCCGCCGGGTACATCAGCGACAACGACGGCGTACAGTACATGGTGTCCGTGGGAGACAACGTGACCTCCCGGCAGGAGCTGGAGGACATGGTGCTGCTGGATCTGGGCATAGAGGGCATCGAGCCGGTGACGCTGGGCGATGTGGCCACGGTGGTGGTCCTTGACGACGCCGACGAGCTGTACACCCGCGTCAACGGGGAAAACGGCATCCTCATCACCTTCACCAAGCAGTCCAACTACGCCACGGCGGAGGTGTCCGACAACATAAACGCCCGCTTCGCGGAGCTGGAGACGCAGTACGACGGCCTGTCCTTCGCGCCCCTGATGGATCAGGGTGACTACATCTATCTCATCGTGGAGACGATCACCTCCTCGCTGCTGTGGGGCGCGCTGTTCTCCGTGGTGGTGCTGTTTTTGTTCCTGCGGGATTGGCGTCCCACCGTCATCACGCTGGTGTCTATCCCCGTCAGCGTGATCTTTGCCGTGGTACTCATGTACTTCACCGGTGTGACCATCAATATGATCTCCCTCAGCGGCCTTGCCGTTTCGGTGGGCATGCTGGTGGACAACTCGGTGGTGGTCATTGAGAATATCTACCGCCTGCGGGCGAAGGGCGCCACCGTCATTCAGGCGGCGGTGTCCGGCGCACAGCAGGTGCTGGGCGCGGTGACGGCCTCCACCCTGACCACCGTGTGCGTGTTTGCGCCCATCGTGTTTGTGGAGGGGCTGACCCGCCAGCTGTTCACCGATCTGGCGCTGACCATCACTTATTCTCTGCTGGCCAGCCTGCTGGTGGCGCTGACGCTGGTGCCGGCCATGGCCGGCGGCATGCTGCGCCGGGAGATGGTGCAGAAGCCGGGGCTGCTGGATAAGATCTATCCCGCCTACCGCAAGGCCATCACCTTCGCGCTGGATCACAAGGCCGGTGTGCTGCTGCTGTCGCTGGTTCTGCTGGTGACAAGCGCAGGCGCGGCGGTGATGCGGGGCTTCACGTTCATGCCGGAGATGGACATGAACAACCTGTCCCTGACCGTCACCATGCCGGAGGGCACCACCCGCCGGCAGGCGGTGGAGCTGGCGGATACGGTGCTGGAGCGGGTCATGACCGTGGACAACGTGCAGGACGCGGGCTTTATGATGGGCGGCGGCACCATGGGCGGCCTGAACATGGGCGCCGCCATGGGCGGCTCCTCCGGCGGCAGCTATGATGTGGAGGGCTACATCACCATGCCGGAGGGCACCTTCGGCTCCGACGCGGCCAAGGAGATCACCGCCCTGTGCGCCGACCTGCCCTGCGAGGTCACGGCCAGCGGCGTTATGAGCAGCATGATGAGCATGATGACCGGCAGCGGCGTGTCGTTACAGGTGTTCGGCGACAATATGGAGGACTTGCAGTCCGCCGCCCAGGCTCTTGCCAAGCGGCTGGAGCAGGTGGACGGCGTGGCGGAGGTAGACGACGGGCTGGACGAATCCGCCCCGGCGCTGCAGGTGGTGGTCGACCGCGTGGCGGCGGCCAAAAAGGGCATGACCGTGGCGCAGATCTACATGAAGGTGGCGGCGGCGCTGCAGAGCAGCACCAGCGTCTCCAACGTGACGCTGGGCGGCGAGAGTATGGCGCTCAGCGTGGACGCGGTGGAGGGCAGCACCGTCACCCGTGAGAAGCTGCTGGAGCTGGAGATCACGCCGGACGCGACCCTGTCCTCCGCCATGGGCGGCAGCGCGGGCAGCAGCGCCCTGAGCCAGCTGTCCGGCAGCAGCGGTGATACGGAGAAGGACGACGGCACCTTCAAGCTGGGCGATGTGGCCAAGGTGCAGGAGACGGTGTCCATGAACACCATCTCCCGCGACCAGCAGCGCCGGTGTGTCACCGTCACCGCCACGGTAGCCGACGGCTACAACGTCACCCATGTGACCTCCGCCGCGCGGCAGGCGCTGGGCAGCGCGGCGCTGCCCGACGGCGTCACCGTGGAGTTCAACGGCGAGAACGAGCAGATCATGGATGCCATGGGGCAGCTGATGCTGATGCTGCTGCTGGGCGTGGTGCTGGTGTACTTCATCATGGTGGCGCAGTTCCAGTCGCTGAAATCCCCGTTCATCGTCATGTTCACCATCCCGCTGGCCTTTACCGGCGGCTTCCTGGCGCTGCTGGTGACGGGCATCGAGGTGTCGGTCATCAGTCTGATCGGCTTCGTGATGCTGGTGGGCATCATCGTCAACAACGGCATCGTGCTGGTGGACTACATCAACCAGCAGCGTCTGGCGGGCATGGAGCGCCGGGAGGCCATCATCGACGCGGGCGTGACCCGTCTGCGCCCCATCCTGATGACCAGTCTCACCACCATTCTGGGTCTGATCGTCACCGCCGCGGCCAAGAACGCCGGCACTGCCCTGATGCAGCCGGTGGCGGTGGTGTGCATCGGCGGACTGCTGTACGCCACGCTGATGACGCTGTTCGTGGTGCCCTGCATGTACGAGATCATGAACAGGCGCGACCTGCGCAAGGTGGACGAGAGGGAACTGGAAGTCGTGGATATGTAAAAATACGAAGAAACCGTCACCGGGCAGGGTGGCGGTTTCTTTTTTTCACGCGGGGCACCGGCAATGGACGAAGGTAGGGGACGGCGTCCCCTACAGACCCATGTCCCGGACGCAGTTCTCTATACGACCGAAAGCGCCCCCACCGGATGGTGGGGGCGCTTTCGTTGTGTGTTTGTGTTAGGAGAGAGAGAAAATCACATCAGGAAGAGTAATTCCTTTTGATGGTGTTATAGTACCCCATAAAATTGACCGAATCATGAAGTACAAATGAACATTTTGTGAATTTCCCGGCATTTTTACGCCATTACCGGAATTTTTTGCTCTCCGCCACGGCCATCTGGTCGCAGCGGTTGTTGTGCTCGTTTTCGGCGTGCCCCTTCACCCAGTGGCAGCGCACCTGATGCACCTCCGTCAGCGCCAGCAGCTGCTCCCACAGGTCGGGGTTCAGCGCCGGCTTTTTGTCGGACTTCACCCAGCCCCGCGCCTTCCAGCCCCGCGCCCAGCCCTTGCTCAGCGCGTCGATGACGTACTTGCTGTCGGAATACAGCTCCACGATGCACGGCTCGCGCAGCAGGCGCAGCGCCTCGATGACGGCGGTCAGCTCCATGCGGTTGTTGGTGGTCTCCGCCGCGCCGCCGGACAGTTCCTTCTCCGTGTCCCGGTAGCGGAGGATCGCTCCCCACCCGCCGGGTCCGGGATTGCCGCTGCACGCGCCGTCTGTGTAGATAGTTATGGTTTTCATAGGTACTCCTTATCGAAGGTGCATGGTGCCTTGTAGGGGACGGCGTCCTCGACGCCCCTATCCCTCCACGGCGATCACATGCACCGTGCCGTCGGACACGGTGAAGCGCACGTTCCGCCCGCCGTAGGTCATGCCGTACATCCGCTCCGGGTCGTCCTGGTACCGGGGACGCGGGTCGGCGGCCAGCGCGCTGATCAGCCCGTGGCGCTGCCCGCTGTCGAACCGCGCCAGCAGCTCCGGCGGGAAGTCCACCGTCAGTATCTCCCCGGCGTCGCCGCCGGTGAAGCCGCCGGAGGCGTCGGGATAGCTGTCGGCATAGCTGAGGTAGGGCTTGATGTCCAGAATGGGCGTGCCGCTGACCATGTCCGCGCCCCGGACGTACAGCACCGGAGAATCCGGCTCGTCCAGCGCCACACGCTCCAGCTCCACGGCGGACAGCCCCAGCCCGTTGGGGCGGAAGGGCGAGCGGGTGGCGAACACGCCCACGCGCTCGTTGCCGCCCAGCCGGGGCGGGCGCACGGTGGGCGACCAGCCCTGCCGCAGCGCCCGGTCAAACTGCCAGATCAGCCAGATGTGGCTGAAGCCCTCCAGACCCCGCACCGCGTCCGCGTCCCGGAAGGGCTTTTCGAACACGATGCGTCCGGGGCAGTCGGCGATGCCGCTCTGCCGCGGCACGCCGAATTTCTGGTCAAAGGGCGTCTCTATCCGGGCGATGATGTCCCACGCCGGGGCGCTCACAGGGGCGCCTCCTCCGGGGAGGACGCCTCCTTCTCCTCCGGGTCGGCCAGCGCCAGCGAGATGACCCGGTCGCCCTCCTCCTTGAAGCGCATGACGATAACGCCCTGCGTGGCGCGTCCCGCCACGCGGATATTCTCCACGGGGGTGCGGATCAGGATGCCCGCCGCCGTCACCAGCAGCAGATCCTCCGTGCCGTCCACCACCTTCATGCCCACCACGTCGCCGGTCTTGTCCGTGACCATGTAGTTCTTCACGCCCAGACCGCCGCGTCCCGTGACGCGGTACTCCTCAATGGGCGTGCGCTTGCCGTAGCCGTTCTCGGTGATGGAGAGGACGGTCTTGCCCTCGTCGGCGCGGGCGGCGCCGATGACGTAGTCGCCCTCCCGCAGCCGGATGCCCCGGACACCCACGGCCACGCGCCCCATAGCGCGCACGTCCGTCTCGTCGAAGCACACCGCCTGCCCGTCGTGGGTGGCGATGAGCACCCGGTCGTGACCCCGCGTCTCCACCACGGAGATCAGCTGGTCGCCCTCGTCCAGCGTCAGGGCGCGGATGCCGTTGTTGCGCAGGTTCTTCAGGGCGCTGACCTCCAGCCGCTTCACGGTGCCGTCGCGGGTGGTCATGAACAGGTACAGCTCCTCGTCCCCCGTCTCGCGGAAGTGGAGCATGGCCTGCACCCGCTCGCCCGTCTCCACCTGAATAATGTTGACGATGTTCACGCCCTTGGCGGCCTTGCCGCTCTCAGGGATCTGATAGCCCTTCTTGCGGTAGACCTTGCCGGTGTCGGTAAAGAACAGGATATAGTCGTGGGTAGACGCGGTGAACACGTCCACCACGGTGTCCTCGTCCCGGGTGGTGATGCCCTTCTTGCCCATGCCGCCCTTGCTCTGGGCGGCGTATTCGCTGACGGGCGTGCGCTTGATGTAGCCGTTCTCCGTCAGGGTAAAGACGCACTGCTCCTCCTCGATGAGATCCTCGATGTCCAGCTCGTCCTCCACGTCCTGTATCTCCGTCTTGCGGTCGTCGCCGAACTTGTCGGCGATGGCGGTCAGCTCCTCCTTGAGAATGGACTTCACCAGCCTCTCGTCGCTGAGCACCCGCAGGAAATAGGCGATCTTCTCCTCCAGCTCCTTGTACTCGGTCTGGAGCTTCTCCCGATCCAGCCCCTGCAAACGCTTGAGCTGCATGTCCAGAATGGCCTGCGCCTGCACGTCGTCCAGACCGAAGCGGGACATCAGGTTCTCCTTGGCGTTGTCGTAGCTGCTGCGGATGATGCGGATGACCTCGTCGATGTTGTCCTGCGCCACCAGCAGACCCTCCAGCAGGTGGGCGCGCTCCTGCGCCTTCTTCAGGTCGAAGCGCGTCCGGCGGACGATGATCTCCTCCTGGAATTTCAGGTACTCGTCGATGATGTGCCGCAGGGACAGGATCTTCGGCTGCCGCTGGTTCTCCACCAGCGCCAGCATGTTGATGGCAAACGTGGTTTGCAGCTGGGTCTGGGCGAACAGGCGGTTGAGCACCACCTGCGGATTGGCGTCCCGCTTCAGCTCGATGACCATGCGCATGCCGTTGCGGTCGGACTCGTCCCGGATGTCGGAGATGCCCTCCAGCCGCTTGTCCTCCACCTGATCGGCGATGGCCTTGATGAGCATACGCTTGTTCACCTGATAGGGCAGCTCCGTGATGACGATGCGGGTGCGGCCGTTGTTGAACTCCTCAAACTCGTGGCGGGCGCGCACCATCAGCCGTCCCCGGCCGGTGGCGTAGGCGGCGCGGAGGCCGGCGCGGCGCGCAGTTCCAGCACCTCCAGCAAGGCCGGCGTGTAACGGCGCAGGGTGGCGAAGTTCTCGCCGACCAGGTGCAGGTGGTCGAAGCCTTCCGGCCGGGCCAGCAGCTCGGCCTCGCTGACGCTCTCGGTGAACTCGTCCCAGGGAATCACCGCCTCGATGGCGGCATAGGGGTCGCTGCCGCTTTCCTTCGCTTCCAGCAGCGCCTGGCCGATCCTGGAGTACAGGCGCACCTTGTCGTTGATCGCCTTGCCCTGCTTCTGGAACTGCTGCTGATGCTTGTGCTTCGCGCCGCTGAACAGCTTGACCAGGATGCGGTCATGCAGATCGACCAGCTCATCGATCACGGTCGCGGTGCTCTCCAGCACCACGGCGGCCAGGGTCGCGTAGCGGCGCTGCGGCTCGAACTTACCGAGGTCTTTGGGCGTCATCTGCCCACCCTCGCGGGCCAGCTTGAGCAGGCGGTTCTGGTGGATGTGCCGGCCCAGGCCTTCGGGCAAGTCCACCAACTGAAATGTCTTCAGCCGCTCGATGTGTTCCAGCATGTGCCGAGAGTTGGGTTTCAGCGGTGCCTGGCGCAGCCAGGTCAACCAGGTGATGCTGCTGCCGGCCTTGAGCTTCAACAGCTCGTCCAGCTTGGCCCGATGCGAGTCCGTGAGTGGTTCGACCAGGGCGCGGTAGACCCGCCGATTGGCTCGCGCAATGGCTTCCGAGCAGGCCCGGTCAATCACGCTCAGCGCCGGCAGGATGCGTCGTTTCTGCCGTAGGCTCTCCAGGGCCTGACCGGCCAGCAGCAAGCCTTTGTCGGTCTGCTGGGCCAGCTCGGTTAGCTCGCGCACCAGGGCGCGGAAGTCGGACAGGCCGAACGGGGCCAGTTGCAGGTAGGTGCGCAGTTCCTGGGCATGCTCGCGACGGGTCACGTCGCGCTCGCCGTACTTTGCCCAGCTCGCCGGCTCGGCCTGGACTTGCTTCGCCACCCACAGGATGACCGGCTCGGGCAGCTCGCTGTCGGTTCCCAGCGCGTAACCGGGGTAGCGCAGCAGGCAGAGCTGCACGGCGAAGCCGAGGCGGTTGGCGTCGCCGCGTCGCTGGCGGATCAGCGACAGGTCGGAGTCGTTGAAGGTGTAGTAGCGGATCAGGTCATCCTGGCTTTCCGGCAGCGCAAGCAGGGTGTCCCGCTCCGTGGCCGAGAGGATCAAGCGACGCGGCATGTGTCAGTCGTCCGTGCGGAGGTACTGGTAGAGGGTTTCCCGGCTGATGTTGAACTCGCGGGCAAGCTGCGCCTTGGGCTCGCCGGCCGTCGCTCGCTGCCGCAGGGTAGCAGCCTGCTCATCGGACAGGGCTTTCTTGCGGCCCCGGTACGCGCCACGCTGCTTGGCCAAGGCGATGCCCTCACGCTGCCGCTCGCGGATCAGGGCGCGCTCGAACTCAGCGAAGGCCCCCATCACCGACAGCATCAGGTTGGCCATCGGCGAGTCCTCGCCAGTGAACACCAGGCCCTCCTTCAGGAACTCGATGCGCACGCCGCGCTGAGTCAGCTTCTGTACCAAGCGACGCAGGTCATCGAGGTTGCGGGCCAGCCGATCCATGCTGTGCACCACCACTGTATCGCCTTCGCGGACGAAGCTCAGCAGCGCTTCGAGCTGGGGGCGCTGGGTGTCCTTGCCCGATGCCTTGTCGGTGAACACCTTGCTCACCTGGGTTTGTTCCAGCTGGCGTTCCGGGTTCTGGTCAAAGCTGCTGACCCGGACGTAGCCGATGCGGTGCCCCTGCACGATGTCTCCTTGGTTGAAGGCGGCTTAAGTGCACTTTCTGTTCCGTTGTGCCTCAAAGCCCATTTCTGTCAGGCTGAAATCTATAACCTTCGCGGGCATGTGTCAAAAAATGGGAAAGCAGACTCTATTCTGACGAAGCGGCGCGGCCCTGCCTGACATCAAGTTAGGGTATAGCCTAGATTGACATGCGCGATGCAACCCTTAACTTGCTTGCACCTATCGTTTCCATGCTAGCTTTATCGTAACGCTCAAGAAATTGGGCTTAATGCCGAAAACAATAAAATAAAACAGCCAACCCTTGAGGTTCTTATGCGCCAGAATTTACCAGTGACGGGTCGAAACTTAGAACTCCCAAAAGATGCCAATATTCTTTCGACTACCTCCCCTCAAAGCCATATCACGTACGTTAATCCTGACTTCATTAAAATCAGTGGTTTCACTGAGGAAGAACTATTAGGCCAGCCTCACAACATCGTAAGACACCCAGATATGCCGCCTGCTGCATTTGAGCATATGTGGAGTACATTAAAATCTGGCCGCTCATGGATGGGGCTAGTAAAAAATCGCTGTAAAAATGGCGACCACTATTGGGTAAGTGCTTATGTAACGCCAATAGCTAAGAATGGTTCGATTGTTGAATACCAGTCTGTAAGGACCAAGCCTGAACCTGAGCAGGTTTTGGCTGCGGAAAAATTATATGCTCAATTGAGAAGCGGGAAGGCCGCGAGGCCGAAATTGGCTGCTAGCTTTTCCGTGAAAATACTCTTGCTCATATGGGGTAGTATTATATCAAGCGCAATGGCTGCCGGCATGCTTACTGATACATCAATAAGCAGCTTATTGTTAGCCACTTTAATGTCAGGAAGCTTAAGCTCTGTTAGTGTTTTGGCTATTCTCTCTCCTCTTGGAAGACTGGTTGAAAGAGCCAGGAATATTTCCAATAACCCATTAAGTCAATCCCTCTACACTGGGCGCACCGATGAGTTTGGCCAAATAGAGTTTGCTTTACGAATGATGCAAGCTGAAACAGGCGCCATAGTAGGTCGCATAGGTGATGCATCAAATCGGCTTAGCGAACACACCCGAGGCCTACTAAAGGATATTGAGTCAAGCAATGTACTTACAGTTGAGCAGCAGGCAGAGACAGATCAAATAGCAACGGCAGTAAACCAAATGGTGGCAAGCATTCAAGAGGTTGCGAGCAATGCACAGCATGCTGCAGATGCGGCCGGAAGAGCAGACACTGAGACGGCATCTGGCCAGCGTCTGGTAGCCCACACAAGCCAGTCAATCACTGCCCTTGAAGGTGAAATTAGGCAAGCCACTCAGGTTATTCATGAGCTTGAAGGTCAAAGTAACGAGATATCAAAAGTTCTTGACGTTATACGAGGGATCGCCGAGCAAACGAATTTGTTGGCACTCAACGCAGCAATTGAGGCCGCGCGTGCTGGTGAGCAGGGGCGTGGTTTTGCTGTTGTCGCCGATGAGGTTCGCAGTCTTGCTGCTCGCACACAGCAATCGACAACGGATATTCAAAGCATGATCAGCGCTCTACAAGAGCGAGCGCAATCCGCTGTTACAGTCATGGAGCAAAGTAGTCGGCAAGCGCACACGAGTGTAGCTCACGCAGAGGAAGCAGCTACAGCTCTTGATGGAATTGGCCAACGCGTTAACGAAATTACCGACATGAACGCGCAAATAGCGACTGCGGTCGAGCAGCAGGGAGCAGTAAGTGAAGACATAAACCGCAGTATTATCAATATACGCGATGCTGCTGATACCAATGTACAGACCGGGCAGAATAATTTGCAAAGTGCGAAATCTGTCGCTCAGTTAACTAGCGCTCTGAGCGAACTGGCAAAACAGTTTTGGGAAAAACGAGGATAACGCTTTTCAGTATCTCGACAGGGATAACTTACTTTACCATCGGTTATCCCTTTTAGCCGCACAAATTTTAGCCATGGCTTTTCAGGAAGTCAGGGCTATCAGAATGGCCTTAGAAAGCCTAGTCAAAGAGCTGTCACGAGAACACCGTTAGCTTAGCGTACGATTTTTTCCGAATTCTGCGGTTCCCCCGATGATGAGGTTGTTTTTTGTATGCGGTGCTGTTTTTTTGTTCGCTGACAGGCTTCAGGCGTGCAGATGCCTCCGGTGCGGGCCGGATTATTCAGAGGAGGTCACTTTCAGGGGGAAGCTGTGGCCAGCCGGCTGTAATTACGGTTACGTGACAGAATCATGCGCTCTTTCACACGACGCTCCACTTCGCGTTTTACCGCCTCACGATTGGCAGTGAAGCGCCCTTCCGAGATTTCACGCGTCAGCTGCCGTTTCACCAGGGTGACGATATCCTGACGTTCCCTGTTCGCATCACGACGCGCACGGGCACGCTTTATTCCACGGGACTTAAGCTCTGTCTGGTAACTGCGGAAACGCTCACGCACAAAACGCCAGGCTTTCGCTATCAGTTCATCCATACCCAGGGTATCCAGTCCCTGCTTTTTACGCTGTCTGTTTTCCCATTCAACACGACTGCGGCGCGCAGCAACCACTGCATCCTCAGACACATCAAGGGCGGCAAATAGCGCCGGTGTGAACGTGATATCGGTCGGAATGTAGCACCCGATAAGCGGATCATATTCCGTCTGGTAGGTAATCAGTCCCAGCTCTGCAAGGAACGTCAGGGCTCGGGTGGCCCGGGTGATGGAGAGTTTTCCGGCAGCAGACTCCGTCGCCAGTCCGCACTCAATGGCCAGCGTAGTGATGGAGCACTGGACGCGGTTGGCCAGCGGGTCATAGTGAAAACACAGCCCCTGCAGCAGCGCATCAATGGCCCGGCGACGCAGTACCGGTGGCATGCGCCGACGCAGTCCCTTCGAACGGGCATGTGCCACATGAATGGCGAAATCAAAACGGGAGGTGAAGCCCACCGCCTTTTCCATCAGTTTTTCGCAGAACTTCAGCGTTCCGGCACCTTCACGGGGTGTGAACACCGGATTCGGATTTTTAACCTGTGAATAGTATTTTTGAAGGAGATCAGCCATGTCCCCCACCAACACTATTCCCCCTCCTACGGGCGGTAACTAGCTCGTCTGGGCCGACACGTAAAGTTTCGAACATATCTGGTCTGAACCAGATGGTTCCTCCATCAAAAGCGATGAGATGAAGATCATTATCAAGAGTTTTGAGGGCTCTCCAAACACGAGTGTATGAACCTCCACTACAAACTGAAAGCTCTTTAACAGATAAGTTAACTTTGTTCGTATCAGGGATGTAGTGTGCGCACATTACTTGTACGAGGGAAACATAAAAACTAACCATCGACGCGCTGATTTTATTTTTACGTTTGCCATGCGCTATTGCAAGCAAACCTCTGATGAAGATCAGATGCTTGAAGGAGTCAAAATGAGCCCTTTTCTGGAGAAGGCTGCAAAACGGGTGAGGATACTTGCTGGAATCAATGTGAAGATCTGATTCAATCCCACCCGCTATTACTGAATGTGTTTCATGATTAGCCACACCATCCTGCACTTACAATGCACAGAAGGAGTGAGCACAGAAAGAAGTCTTGAACTTTTCCGGGCATATAACTATACTCCCCGCATAGCTGAATTGTTGGCTATGCGGTTTTATGGGGCCCCGGTAATCTTTCTAGTCGCCAAACTTGAAGAAGATTATCGGGGTTTTCGCTTTTCTGGCTCCTGTAAATCCACATCAGAACCAGTTCCCTGCCACCTTACGGCGTGGCCAGCCACAAAATTCCTTAAACGATCAGCAATCTACCACTCACTCCTGAGATAAGCAAGAATGTGAATATTTACGAAGTCGCTCTGCGTTTCAGCTCTGATTCAATCAGTTTTTCAAGCATCTGCGCCTGAGTAATACCTTCCTCATCCGCCAGTTCACTCAGCCTGTCTTTTAACCGGGCCTGAATAACCGCATGAAAAGCCTTATGAGTGTTGCTTCTGCGAGCCAGAGAAGCTCTTTGCCTCTCTCTGGCCGGAACAGGGTTACCTTTCCGGTATGTACGCTTGGTGCCTGATGAGGAAGTCACTGCATTTTCTGTCTGCGACATCTCGCCTCCTCAATTCTCAAACAGGGATCGTTTCGCAGAGAATACTACAGTTTTTTGAAATCAGCGACTTGAAAGTTGTGACGATGATCTGTGTTGGCGCACAAATCATGTCTGATTACGACCGTTTAATGTGATTTTGATAATGAAATGACTGAAAAGCTGGAAATGCCTTAGCCAGGGTGCCGGCCCCGGGCGGGACCGGCTGTTTCTGGTATATAGGGTGTCTGCCCCTGAAATACCTCACACTTCCGGAAAGCGGGGACTTCCGTCCCCGCCCGGCAGCTTACTTCCGTGCTTCGTAGGCCAGAGTTACCTGCACCACTGTATTTCCTCTGTGAATATTCAGCTCACATAACCGTTCCCTGAATATCAGTGAAAAACACAACACCGTGGCGCACACGGCGAGCAACCCGATAAGGGCATATTTCGTCATAAACTTTGACCTCTCAGCAAAGAAGAGGCTACAATCAGTAGTGTTAAGGTACTTCATGCAGACCTCACGAGTTAATGGATTAACGAGTGGGGTCTTCGCATTTCTGGTACCTGCGTCTTGCCTGAACCAGAAAGGCTCAAACACCCGCCGCGATAATACCACATTCCCTGTTGCTGACTATTACCCCCATTTGCCTGTTTTTGTTACAAAAACGCCGGGAGCGGGGGAAAACTTACTTTTTCCCGTTTCCGGGGGGGACAACTGAGCATTGCGAACGCGTCAGCTACGATGTTCCGGTGATTGCTGATCAGCCCCTGTTGTATTCATAAACTAATTAACATTCATTCTGTCTGGTGCATAAATCTGCCCGTGAACATCTGCAGACAATACCGGCCATGAAAAGATAAATAATACCAGTGGAATATATTTCCTCATGTTATTCTCCATATCAGATAAATGGCACCTGTATTTCAGCCCCCCTGAATATCGCAGCACACATTGAATAAGACCTTATTTTGTGAAATTAATCACAAAATATAAAATCGCGACTTAATACGGAAAAAACTCTGTGCTACTCAGAACTGGCCGGTCATACTGCCCGACCGGATATTAAAAAAAGCAAATCTCATAAACTCCTTTCAGCCTTCTGACTCCTGGAGTAATGAAGGCTGCTTTTTTCGTTACACCCTTCCCCGGCAGCGCCGGTGGCAGTGTTCAGCCCTTTTCCGGGCAAACTGTTGCCAGTCTGTCCGGGGAGCTATGCAGGCAGCCCGTCGCCATGCTTCTGCCGCTTCCATCCAGCGTCCACTGACCTCCAGAATAACGGCCCGCCCGCCGGCACGCTGGTAACGCCAGACCTGACCGTTCCGTGAACTGTTTCTGAATCCATTCATTTTTCTGCTCCTCCCTTTTAGTCGTCAGTATTATTGTGGTAAATAATTCAGTGGACTGGCTTCCTTTCGGGTACGGAAGTTATTTCCTTTTAAGCCTTATTGTTTCAGCCTCCCCGGTTTCCGGGGAGGCTTTTTTTATTTCCCATCAAGCACGGCCTGAAGTTCTGCCTTTGTCCGGTTCTGGCGGCGAATTTTCTCCAAACGCCCTGCCGCATACGCTTCCTCCTCCTGAGAAATATGCTCCGTCACATACCCTTCCGTGTCATACCGGCAGGCACCGGCTTTCATGGCACACAGATAGCTTTCTGAACGGGTGATGGCCTTCAGCGCCCGGCGCAGTTTTTTATGCGAGAGCGGGATATTCCGCTGCGCCACGTCTTCCAGTAACACGTCCCGGATACCGCAGGCCAGAAGCCGGGGCGTGTTACCGTCAAACAATCCCGGCCACCAAGGTTTCAGAGTGTTCACCGCCTCATCCAGCGAGGGCAGCGTCAGATAAATGGACAGCGCCTGTCTGGCCTGTGCTTTCTTCGCCGCCAGCTCTGCTTCCCGGGCAGCCTTCTCCGCCAGTTTCTGCTTTTTCACCTTCCATTTTGGTGGCGTGGTGACATTGATGATGGTTTTCCGGCTCCGGGTCGGTGTTTCCCCTTCCGTTTTCCGTTTCAGTGTCAGTACCGGTCGTTTCTGCTCTGTCATGATTGCCCTGACCTTTGTGAAAATATGTCCTCCAGGTCGTTGAAACTACTCACTATGATATTAAGCTGACCTCAACGACCTCTGACATATTAATACCGACAATTAAAGATGTTTTTTAAACCATTGCGTCTGTACTGCCGCCACACGTTCAAAAAACGCGCCTTTATAAATATCATAATGGCATGCGTCAGCTTCCTCGTATAATTCCTTAGTACCAGAAGCAACAGCATCATATAAGGCTCTTCCCTGTTCTGGTGGATTAACACTATCCTGGCCGGCAATAACAACCAAAACTGGGCACTGTACTTTGGCTGCGCTCTCTGCCGGTTTATATTGCAACGTCTCCATAACCGTAAGGAAAGGTATTTTTATATCCATTTCAGGATACTGACCTTTTACCTTCTCGAAGAATACCTTTGATTCATTATCACTCAGTACCCGGGTAACCCCCACAAACATCTCTTTCCCGGTATTTTTCTTCTTTTCTGCCATTTTATTCAGCGTGGACAGAAAAGAAGCTTTCTCCAGTTCATTCATTTCTCCGGTAACCAGAACCTCACCGTCAGCAAAAGCCAGCTGGCTGACAATACTTTTCACTCTTTTATCCTGCGCAGCTGCATTGAATACATGACACCCACCCAGCGATGTTCCCCATAATCCTATACGCTGATTATCAATACATACCTGCTTTTCTGCCCAATTGATAACTGAAATAATATCTTCGGTCTGCATTGCCGGAACCAGACGACCTCGTTCCCCTTCACTCTCACCGAATCCACGATAATCAAAAGTAATCGTTGCAAACCCGGCTTCTGTAAACGCATTCGCAAAGGAAGGCAGCAGAACATTCCGGATACCGCAAAATCCATGGCATAAGAGAATCAAAGGATGTTTTATATTTCCTTCCGGGACACGAAATGTCAGGGCAATACCTTCAGGGAGTTTGTGATCCGTAATTTTCATAAATATCCTGTGTTATGTTGTTTATTAATAAGCAGAATCAGCGCCAGCATCATACCAGTCACACAGCCAGAACGCCCAGCACAGTAAGATGACAGGCATAGAACGTCGGGAAAAAATCCCCGTACCAGAAACGGGGTAGTGATTTCCCTGTACAGGACACCAGACCAACAGTCAGCACCGTCATCACAAGGCCGGCCACCGCCGCTGCATCACTGGTGGCAAGGTTAAGCGCCGGAATAACAGCCAGCAGGCAGGCGACCAGCGCCAGACGTTCCATTCTGTCTTCCGCCCGGTACAGCCTGTGGCTGACTGCCAGCATCAGCAGCCCGGCAATGCCGTAACTGGTGCCGGAGAAAGGCAACCACATTGCCAGAAGCAACATGGTCTCTGCGGAACGCCACCAGGTGCGCGTTTCACACCACGTCAGCACCTGTGCCGCCACTGCAAAGGCAAACAGGATATTCCCCTCATACCAGGGAAAGCCGGCCAGATAATATGCGAACTGGGCAATCACCGCCCATCCCCACAGCCGGTTAATGGCCTCCTGCCGGATATGCGTATGACGGGACAGATTCAGCCCCCACACCAGGGCAAACAGCGGAAAGGCCCCACGCCCGACCAGAAACATCCACGACTGGTCCAGATGCAGAATGCGGTTTGCATGGTCCAGAACCATCAGCACCAGTGCCACCGTTTTGATGATATCCCGCTGTCCGGGTGACCAGACCAGCAACGACTGCAACCAGGTATCGGTCCGGGCAGCCAGTGAATCATTACGTGTTGTGTTCGTGTTATCCGTTGTCATCAGCGTTTATCTTCCTGTGTCAGTCTCCGCCCAGGGTTTTCTCTTTCTGCAGGTCACGAACCATATCCCGCTCCATCTGCTGCAGTCGCTCCTGCAGCAGATTTTCCCGGGCAACCTCCCGGACCGCTTCCCGCACCCGTTGTGGTTCACGCAGTACACTCTCCGGCAGCGCGGCTTCCCGTTCAGATATGGCAGACCGGTCACGCTCCAGCCCGGCAATATCCCTGACAGCCTGCTCTGTTTTGCCGTCCGGCAGGTCAGGTTTGTTCTCTGCCATTTTACGGACAATTTCATCCGCACGGCGTTCCGTTTCACGGCGGATGGCCTCTTCAGCCTGCCGCTGTGCCAGTACCTCTGCCGTGACCGGTTCGCCATTTCCGGCTCCCGGCTGAACGCTGTTGTCCGGGATATCCCCCCACACGCGACCACCGGTGATGGTTCTGGGATTCCACGGACGACCTTCACCGGCGATTCTTACCACCACACCGCTGTCAGGATTATCACGGGCAATCCGGACACCATCCTGCATATTATCAGCCAGCAGGCTCTCTCCGTTACGGCTGCCCTGCAGGGCCACGAACTGCGCATCCCCGCTGCCTTTCACCCGGCCTTCACCACTGAAGCCCCGCAGCCCGTTTCCGTCATCCGTGGTCAGCGGGTTCAGCCAGATACCAGCTGACTTGCCGTTACGGTCAAAAGCCGGCAGTGCCACATACGGCTGCGGATATTTGCGCCCGGGTGCAATAAACCGTGCAGGACTGTCTCCCCCGGCCAGCCCTGCCTGACGGAGAACGGCACGGCCGGCCACCACGTCCCGCAGCTCCCGCGCCGTACTGAACAGCCGCTCTGCATTCATGACCTCCCGGTCCGATTTCGGCTCTAGCACATCGTGGGCAGTTCCTTTCTGTACGGCATTGTTAATGGCATCCGTCCAGCCCTGACGGTTATCGGTATACACCTGCACATGCTGCTTCATACGCGACAGGGCCACGTAGGCTGACTCAAAGCCGGCCATCTGTTTCCGGTTACCTTCCGTGCCTTCAAGCGCAATGGCAAAGGTTTCACTTGCCCCCTGCGCACCGTGGGCGGTGATGGCATAGGCCAGGCCAATATGTTGCTCTGCCCGCTCCTGACCGGGGCGAATCACACGGGTCTGCTGTCCGTCCGACAGCGTGACACTGTCACCGGAAACCGCTGTCACCGTCCAGACGCTGTTGGCCACATAACCGCGCTCCCGGTCACTCTTCGTGAAGCGCATCCGGTCACCGGTTCCCACCCGGATGGTGTCCGGAGTGTACAGTGTGACGCCTTCAGCCACCGCCTCCCGGGGCGAAATCAGCCGCGTGTTACCTTCCGCATCCTGCAGGGTTATCAGCCCGTCATCCTTGCTGATACCGGCAATCCGGTGATACACATTATCCACCAGGGCAAGTGCGTCCCGATGTGTCTCCCAGGTGGAGAGACGACGCAACTCCCCGTCGCGTATATTCGCTGTGTTCAGGACAGGCACCATGACCTGCTCTTTTCCCAGCTCACCGGCCTTTTCCCGTGCATCATGAATCATGCTGTTCAGTACGCGCCGGTCCTCATTCAGATGCGTGACAATCAGCGTCTGCTCCCGTGCTTCCGGCGTCCTGCCGGTATAATCGCGGACAATGGCTTCATACAGTGTCATGGGGATATCCGGGAAAGCCTCGCCTTTCAGCATCGCCTTCTGCTGCGCTTCTGCCAGTTTCGCTTCCTGGCTGTGACTGAACTCCGTCACGGAGTGCTCCGGTACCCATGCGCCCTCCTGACGTGGCACCTGAGACGGTTTCACACTCTCAAGCCCGGACAGTGCCCTTTCCACATCCCGGTTAATCAGGCTGTATACCGCCTCCCGCAGTTCCGGCGTCTGACGCACAATCTCCTTCATGATGACCACATCGGCAGCACTGCGCGTCTGCTGGAGACGGAAAGGCTGACCGGGCGCGATGGCCTGCAGCTGGTCCGTGTCACCGCTGGCTACAGCCCGACCGCCACCGGCCGCAATCAGGGCGTATGCCCGTGCCATGTCGGTATTGCCCACCATTGAGCTCTCATCGAGCAGGAACAGCGTGTTGCTGAAATCCGGCGTTTCTCCGCTGCGCTGCTGCAGCTGCGTGTCATGCAGAAAGGACGCCAGTGTCTGTGCATCCACGCCGGCGCTGCGCATCTCCCCGACCGCGCGGTGCGTGGGACCCAGCCCAACGACACGGGGACGCTCACTCTCCGGCAGCATGTTCACGGCTGACATCACCGCCCGGAACTGTGTGGTCTTCCCCACACCGGCATACCCCTGCACCACCGTGAAACGGTCGGACGTTTCCAGTATCATGCGGGTGGCGGCACGCTGTCCTGATGTCAGTTTCTCCATGAGTTCGCCAGGTACTCTCTCCATCAGTGGCGTGACCGCCTCCTTACCTTCGAGAATATGGCGAAGAATGCTCTTTTCTGCCTCATACGACGCACGGGAAACCAGCAGGCCTGTGCCATAGCCTTTTGCCACATCCACATACAGTAAATCACCGCGTTTTATCTGCGCATTGATTTCCCCTCCCAGTTCAGTAAAACTGGTTCCTTCTGCAGCAAACGACTTCGCCTCTGTCAGCAGGTCCACCATGCTGAAGGCCAGGTTTTTACTTTCCACCACAGGAAGCGCCAGATGAATAGCCTGCTGTGCCGGCGTGTGAAGCCCGGTTTTCTGCAGACTGATAGCGGTTTCCAGCAATGTCTCACCGGCACGCGCCTTTATCTGCTCAGAAACCACCGTAAAGGAGGGATGGCGGGCAAGTTTTTCCGCAGTACGGGTTTCATCCAGTGAGGAATACAGCCGGACATCACGACCGCTGCGGGCCAGACCGTTCAGGGTGGCGTTGTCCATTGCCATCTGTGTGACGGAGGCAAAAACCTTCGCACTGTCGCTGACGGAATGCCCGGGCGTTTCCACCCAGCCGTTCTCCAGCTTCAGTGCCATGAATGGTGAATCGCTCACAGGCAGGGAAGCCGGTTCAGCCCGCCCCGGCACAACAACCGTCATCGCATCTTCACTGACGGATGCCACCTGCAGGCGGTCACCGCCGGAGACGCGGAGTCCGGGAATTTTCCCTGTCACCCTCAGTCGCTCGCCGTCTGCCACCGGCATTTTTTCCGGCCGGAACAGCGACCAGCTGCTGTCCAGGGAGGAAATACGCACCACCTGCGTTTCACCCTGCGCATCCCGCAGGGTCAGGCTGTTACTCTGCGCCGTCACCCGGTCGATAACATAGCGGTCATGACTGCGTGTCTCCGGGTTCCACTGCTCCATCACCATCCCCGGACGGTACATATCCCGCAGATAACGGCTCCGGCTGTCCAGCCAGACCGGCGACAGGGCGGTCATGGTTACCTCCGGGCGTCCGAGCACGCCCTGTGTTTTCAGCTCACTGCGAATGGCCTGTGTCAGTATGGCCTGTTCCCGTACCCCGCTGACCTGTGCCACGCTCTCTTCTCCGGCTTTCACGCTGGCAGCAAAATCTCCTGCCAGCCGGGCATAGCGGACATTACGGTCCGGTTCACTGATGATGGTGGCCGGCCGCTGTTCTCCCCCCTGCCAGCGATATGTGTTCACCCCGGCATCTTTCATGGCCATCAGTGCACTGCCTGTACCGGTTCGCTGCCCGCTGTCGGTTATCAGGACCTGTACGTTATGACGTGCGGCACCGTCCAGCAGGGTTAACGTCTCTTTCAGGGAGAGTTTTTCGCCCTGGTCAACGATAACAGTATTGCCCGGCGTGAAGGCCATGCCCTCCTGCAGCTGACGACGTCCGGTTATCAGCTCACCGGACAGCCGTTCATCCTGCTTCAGGTTCATCTGCGAGCGACGGTCAGCGGCGATAATCTGCACCTCCCGCCCCTGCTCCCGGGCCATCATGACCAGCTCCGCCACCCGCTCACGCTGCCCGGCTGCACCGCCCTGCCCGGACACAATAGCCAGCGACGGGCGATCCTGTGCCAGAACACTGACCGCATCGCTGTAACCGGCCGTCCGGGGGACACTTTTCTCCGGATGTACGGTCACCCGGTTCTGTTTCATGATGTCACGACTGAGTGCCCGGACTGACAGCTCATCGAGCACATGAATCCCGGACGTGAACAGCCCCTTCTCACGATCGAGGGGGATAAGCTGCTCACGGCTGATGGCCTCATCGATACCGGCGCGTGCCCGTTCAATCACACCATTTTCCGGCGGCAGTATGCCGACCGTTCTGGCCAGCACGTCCGTGTACGTAAACTGCACTTTGCGTTCACTTAATCCGGCAATGGCCTGTGTCACCGCCTGCTGCACATCCGGCCCGTCCTGTGAAGCGGGTCCGGGCGTCTGCGTGCGGGTCTCCGCCCGTTGGTCCGCCGCGTCACGATACGCCCGGATGTCGAACCCGGTTTCCTTCAGCGTCTGCATCCATTCAGCCATTCTGACTTCAGGATCGACGTGCTGTTTGGATTTTCGCGTATCCAGTGCCGCCACATCCCGGGATTTCAGCGAGGCGTCTTCCCCGACGGCCTCCCGGATAGCCTGTGAGCGTCCGGAGAAGGCCTCCACCGGTACGCCCGGCATCTCCCACATACCGTGCTTACCAACCACTTCCGTTTCATAGCCCAGCGCCTCAACCTGCTCTTTCAGTTTTTCCCGGTAGAGCCTGCCGAAGGCAATCTGATTAGCGTACACATTCTCAATGAACCCCGTTTTCCCCACTTTGTCACTGCTCAGTGTCTTCCACTCGCCGTTATGCTGCGTGACATTGGCCACTACCGCATGTGTGTGTAACTGTGGTTCCTGATCGCGACTGGTGTCGTGGTTAAACAGTGCCATCACAAGATTACCGGTCAGCACCGTTTCTGACTGTCCGTCCGTCATAACCCGTGTGGAAGCCAGCGCCTCCACCTGACGGACAGCAAAATCCACGGCCTGGTTATGTGCATCAATAAGACGTTTATCACCGCCTAACATGGCCATCACGGAGACACTTTTGGGGGCGGAGAAGGTCAGGTCGTAGCCGGGACGATGCTTATTACTGCCATCCTGCATGCGGCTTAAATCCGCTCCGTCCGGCAGCTTCCCCTCCAGAAGACGGGTAAAAACATCCTTATCGACGCTGCCCTGCAGCCCCAGCTGTTCAGCCCCCCTGCCGGCCCAGCGTTCTCCCATGCTGCCCAGCACATAGTAATTATCCTTGTCGGTATAATAGTTACCGGCACTTCCGGCCGATCTGACCTGCGCGATACTCATCATAAACGTATATCCCTTTGACATATCCCGGTATCAATCCCACAATGGATATACACAAGACATATCCACATAAGGAGGCAAATAATGGAAACCACCGTATTTTTCAGCAACCGCAGCCAGGCGGTCAGACTGCCAAAAGCGGTTGCATTGCCGGAAAACGTAAAACGCGTTGAAGTGATTGCTGTCGGACGAACCAGAATCATTACGCCAGCCGGAGAGACATGGGACGAATGGTTCGACGGACACAACGTCAGCGCCGATTTTATGGATAACAGGGAACAGCCCGGCATGCAGGAAAGGGAGTCATTCTGATGCTGAAGTTTATGCTCGATACCAACATCTGCATTTTCACGATGAAGAACAAACCCGCCAGCGTCAGGGAGCGTTTTAACCTGAACCAGGGGAGAATGTGTATCAGTTCGGTCACCCTGATGGAGCTGATATATGGTGCAGAAAAAAGCCAGATGCCTGAACGTAATCTCGCTGTGATCGAGGGATTTGTTTCCCGCATTGATGTTCTGGATTACGACGCTGCCGCAGCCACACACAGCGGCCAGATAAGAGCAGAACTTGCCCGTCAGGGACGCCCTGTCGGGCCATTTGATCAAATGATCGCAGGTCATGCCCGCAGTCGGGGACTGATTATTGTGACTAATAACACCCGGGAATTTGAACGTGTGGACGGTCTGAGAATTGAAGACTGGAGCTGACCTGTTCATCAGAAATCATCTCCCGGCTCAACATTCTCCCCGCGCTCCCGGTGCACATTGATGTTCACCTCTTCACGACGCTGCATCTTCTGCTGGATATCCGGATTCTGCTCCCGTTGCCATGCCTCATAAACGGCCATATCCACCACTTCACCGGATTCACTGATCCCGGGTGGCAGTTGCTGTTCCATCTCTTCTTCCGGTTTCATTTTCAGCTCCTGCTCGATCCCCCCTGCCGGAACATTCACACCTGCATCTGACTTCTTATCGTTGATGGCAGGAGACACCGGCTGTTGCGGCTGTTCAGCCTGAGTCACGTCTTCTCCGGAAACAACCTCCGGGACATCCGGTTCGAAGAGGCTGGCCATCTCACGACCTTCTGCTTCCCTTGCGGCAAGTACGGCACTCAGACGGTTCTCCATTTCCGGGTTGATGTCACGCGGAATAAACTCCGGAGCGACCTTCGGTCGTGTCTGATATTTCAGGGAGAGTTTTACTGCCGGATACGGTCCGGGCAGGGTGACATAACAGGTCAGATCCGGCAGAGACTGAATGTCGGAATAACTGACCAGCGTCTGACGCTCCATATCCTTACCGGTCGATACCCCGTCACGTACCGGATCAGCACCGTAGGAATACTGCTCGCTGGCTTTCAGGTGCTCTTTCTCACCAATTTCACCGGCAGCGAACTCTGCAATCTTATGGCTGGGAGAACGGAAAAAGGCACGGGTGTTCATGACGTCAAACAGCGTGGCAGCCGCTTTCTCACCGTAGATATCTTCCAGCTGGGCATAGGACTGGATACCAAACACATAACAGCCACCGAACTTACGGGCTTCCGGCAGGATCTCCACCAGGTCCGGCAGTTTGTGTAACGTGGGTAACTCGTCACAGAAAAACCACACACGACGGTTACGGTTTTCTCCCATTGCCAGCAGACCACGAATAGCAATGGACAGCCACATGGAGATCACCGGCTTCAGGGAGGCATGGGTGTCGGCGTTCGACGAAATAAACAGCCAGCCGTTTTTCTGATCTTCCCGGACACCACGCATCCAGTCACGGATGGTGAAGGGCTCACCGTTATGCTCAATCCCCTGCAGGTAACGGATGGCTTTCACGTAGTTGGTCAGCACAGCACGGATGGATATGGCCGTTTTCTCGATTTTCTCTTCCACCAGGTTGGCCGCCGGTGAATTACGCAGGAAGGTACGCAGCTTTTCAATTTTGATGGAAAGCAGTGTGTCCACCAGTTTGCTGTAGCTGCGGTTGGGGTCATTACGCATCAGGTATGCCGCTTCCGCAAAAATGGTACGTCCTGAACCCTGCCAGAACGGGTCCTCTTTTGTCCCCATCGGGATCAGAGTATTTGCGGTATTATCAAAATCTGGCTGTGTCAGGCACTCCTTCCACAAATCCCAGGCAGCACAGCGTGCATCCAGCGGATTCAGGATTTTATCGATGGAGGGATCATAGTAACTTTTAACAAATTCCCCCGAACGGTCATAAATCACCACCATATCACCACGCTGACGGGCGTAGTTGGCCAGACGACGGATAACCTCCGACTTACCGGCCCCGACAGTGCCGTGCAGACAGAAGTTCTGGATTTCAGAATCCCGGATAATCGGCAGATCGCCAATCCGGATATCGGAATCCTTGCCATCTTTTTTCAGCATCCTGGCCACCTCTTTCGGATTGTCAGTCAGCTGACGACCACCTGTGATTTCATTTTCGCTCTGTTGTTTACCCTGACGCCCCAGAATCCAGGAGACAACAAAGAAGGTGATCAGGCAGATAACCAGGGCCACGACAGACGCCAGAACGAATGCCGACCATAACTGCTCACCGCACCAGATCATATATTTATCATGCAGTACCTGAGCCGCGTTCATCCGGAAGGTTTTGCCGTAATACTGGATCTCATAGACCGGCTGGGACCTGATTAAATCCCGCATGCCTTCCAGCGTGGTGCACCACCAGTAAATGCAGCCATTCACAAACGTCTGCCAGCTTATTTTTACCCATAAAACCAGACCAACTAGGATCCAGAAAAAAATAAACAGGCAGTAAAGTATGATATTGGCGATCTGACTGAACATGCGGATACGCATGGACGCAATCTGACCGCCCTGGGTCATATTCTTTGCGTTAAAACTCATGATGATATTCTGAAGAAAGAAAGTCAGTCGGACTGATTATTAATGATGAAAAGATTAATAACCGTTAAATTCCGGCTTCGCCGGCAACACTTCACGGTCGCACAAAGAATTTGCACAACCGCTCAGTGTTTTCATATTTATTTCGGAAACGCCGGGGAGAAATAAAATTTATTTTATTTCTCCCCGGGGTTGGACAACGAGCAAAGCGAGGCGTCAGTCAGGAGGCCGGTCAGACCAGCCTCCGGAAGATAATCAGAGAATATTTGCGATTGATTTGGCCAGCTGGTCTTCGAGAACAGGCTTCGCCTCTTCAAATTTCAGGTTAACCTTGTTCGCATTTGAGACCACACGGGTCTGGTATTTATGCTGGTTACCTGTTTCAGTACTGGTCTGAATTTTCGCACCTGATGTGCCCTGACGCAGGGCGGCAACATTATCCGTTGTCACCGTTGCCTTAGTACGCTCTGCAATCTGCACATCCGTGATCATGGTATAGTTCACATCTTCCACCATCGCATCTGCAGCCATACCCACCAGACCGGCAGCAAGGCCCACACCGAGTGTGGCACCGGCAGAATTGGAATTATATCCGGTGATACCGGCACCTAACGCTGCACCAACTGCTGCGCCTTCATAACCACGGTTCAGCCATCCCTGAGACTCCCGCAGATCCATCTTATCGGCCTTCAGCACATTCGCCTGAATCCAGTAGTAGGCTTTATCCGGAGAAGTCACCACCTGATACCCTTTTGCTTTCACAGCATCAGCAATTTTGCCCTGCAGCCCACTCATGTCTTTATCAGACGTGTTTTTGAACTGCAGAAATACCGTGCGTTCGCTGGCGGGTTCAAGCCAGATGGTCTCACTCATCTGAGTCTTCACCTCAAGGTTACGCTTCTTGATTGCTGTGCTCATCGCACCACACCCTGAAAGGGCCAGAGTGGAACTGACCAGTGCAACCATCATCAATTTTTTTGTTTTCATCCAAAATATCCTTTTAACTAACAGACTCTTTTTTGAACAGCCCTATTACTGAGGCTATAGCTGAGAGATTATAACGATTTATATCTATAGCATAAATAAAGAAAAAGATTATAAACAAAGCAATTAATAAAAACTCATATAAGAGTGTATGGGCAAATGAAACCATTGAAAAAGCAATCAAAAATGACAAGATATAATTTTTGTTCTTATCATACATAAAAGATATAACTTTCGACTCATCTCTGAATTTTTCAGGTATAGCAAGATACAACATCATTCCATTAGTAATGGCAACAAAAAGGATAAAACCCATTACGCCACTAAAACATATATCAAATCCGGCATCTCGGATATCAACTTTATCTGCCAGCAAACGAAGAAATGTTGGCCATAATAAAACCCATAAAAACACATACCCCCCTGGCTTTATGACCTGTAATAATGGCGGGATATTAACCCCCTCTACAGAGAGTACATCCTTTAGTTTCTGTGTCTCCATTTTTATATCATAGTGAGTGATCATAATGGCCCCTTCAGTCGTTCCTTTTTACCATCAATCATTTCTTTCACAGCCTCTCCTGATGGCTCAGGTATTATCTTTTGACTTTCTCGCTCTTCATCATATTTATTATTCTGAGATAATGCTTCTGTTTTATGGTGATTTTGTAGTTCAGAATACTGTCTTCCTACAATATTTTCTTCGCCATGTATGCTGCTCTGAGTATCCCCGATATTGCCTCGGTATTCTGTGACCATATTATCAACCTGATGTTTTACATCATTTCGGATATTACTGTCCTGCGTTCTTTGCTCAATAATGGCCTGATGTCCCTGATGGTCAGCAATAATATCCTGGCTGCCACCACCCGAAGGTACGCTCTCCATTCCTTTACCAATATCACCACGGGATTCACGCCAGGCATTATCAACACCAGGCTGCACCTGTTCCTGCACAAAAGACCACGCCATTGCCCGACGGCGTTCTGCAATCTCCGGCGAACTGGTATTTGTCAGAATAGCTTCTGCATCCTGCGGAGCGTGTTTCATCACATACTGTGCAAACTGTTGCGATAGGTCTTCACTCATCTGCCCACTCATGCTTTCAGTACGGGATGCCATTTCAGCATATTCATGGCTGCGGGTCATATTCGTCGTGTACTGGTCGTAACTCTGTTTTGCTGAGTTCAGGGCTGCAGACAGCTGGTCCACACGGGAATCGGCATTATTGTCAGTATGGCTGCCGGATTCACTGACTTTGCGACTGGTAAAGTAATCGCTGGCCTCTTTAAAGTCCTTACTGGCTCTAGCGTCAATATCATGGCGAGCATCATGGGAAGCCCTGCTGCCACTACTGGCTTCATGTGAGTCCAGATCACTACCGTCAATACTGGCTCGCCCACCAACCTTAGCGCCAACATCAACACGCACACCAAAAAGGCTGGGCTTTGCATCTAATCCGGCATGAGCATCACCATACAATCCAGCTGATGCAGTCGTACTTCTCGATGCCAGTTCTCTTGTCGCCTGCTCATTACTGATATTATGCGCCTTCGCATAGCTTTCCACTGCACTGCGCATACGGCTGGCCATCATGGAGTCCTGTGCACTCATCGTACTGTCAGCGCCACCGGTGACAGAATCACTGCTCCCCCGGTTAGAACCAAACTGACTGAGCGTGTTCCAGGCACTGGCAATACTGCTGCTGAACCCATGCAGGGCACTTTCTGCTCTGTTCGATGCTTCCCGGGCCATTTCCTGTTGTGCCGCCGCAATCTGACGCGTTGTATTGATGCCGACCGGTAACCGGGACATCGCCCCGCTCGCATCCATCACCATATTACCGTCACGGGTCTGTGTGGCAGTTGCGCCACTGCCGGTCTGGTACATCATCTGACCAAACGACGTGGTGCTGTTGGTGCTCCAGCTGAAGCCGTTCACGTTTTCCGTCTGCATGTTGCCGTAGGAGTAATTACCGTCAACCACACTACCTGCCGCACTGGCAGTCGGGCTGATAGCAGAGGAAGCGAAATGGCTGTACACACTGGAAAATCCGGCCCCGAGTCCCCTGACCATCATCCAGGATAATGGCGGGATCATCATGGAAAGATACCCGGCAGTGGAGGCCAGATCGGAGTATTTCAGCTGTATCTGTGAAATTTCCGAGAGCACCACCGGTGCACCATTCTGCTTCGCATAAAATGTCATGGCACTGTTCAGAATGGCGTACAACATTGGCCATGACTGCAGCCACATCAGGGCAAACACATAGCCTTTCAGGACGGACAGCGTCAGTTTATTGAAGACAGCCGCCAGTACCAGGAGCGGGAAAATACCAATGGCGATCCCCGTCAGGATGGTCTGCGTCATGGGCAGTGTCCGCATCGCTACATGGCCGATGGAGACATGTGCCAGACGTTGCTTCTCCATCGATGAGGTGGTGGCCAGATTCACCAGGCTGGCCGAATCACCATTACGAGCGGCATAACTGGTGATCCCCTCCTTCAGGGCATTGATGGTAACATTCTGGCGGATGATCTGGCTGGCTGATTTACTTGAGCCATAGAAGTAACTGTAACTGTCGCCAATCAGCGTACTGAACAACAGGTTCGGATCAGGGCGTCCACCAAATAGCTGCTGGGCATAATAATGCCAGGTTTTTCCGCCACTCTGTGTGTCCAGATTCAGCTTGTCTTTCAGCGAAACCGACGCGTCCTTACAGGTTACGAAATTATTATTGCTGTCATAAACGCCCCGCAGCGGGCTGGGGCGGGAAAAAATCAGCGTGTAGGGATCAGCGGAGGCCATCAGCTCCTCCAGCGTGTATTTGTGGTTCAGGTAAATATCCCCCATCACGCAGTTCTGCACATAATCCTGGAAAATATTGGCGATTTCCGGATGCCGGGACAAAAAGTCGGTGCTTTTTGATACCATTTCTGCGCCAAACAGCATCCCCGTTTTGCTGTAGGTGACACTGTCCGGTTGCGTGAAGATCATCTCGTAACTGGCCACCATTGCATGCCCGATGCGGGTCGTCAGTGAAAGTGGCATCGCCAGACCGACCGGCACATTATCCACCCGGTGAACTTTGACCAGGTCACTGTTATCAATAATCTGCACCGATGTGCGGACATTAACCAGCAGGCTGATAAGCACAAACACGGCCACCCAGCCCAGCAAATCCATCACGTTGTGCCGCTGTACCCACATTACGGCCACCGCGAGAACAGACAATGTGAGCGCAATTTTTTCAATGGAATCCCACGTCCTGGTTCCCATAAAGGCGGCAATGGCGTTCAGGTTATTCCGCAACCACTCACCACCGGCAATCACATAAACTTCATTCACAGCGTGCTCCCTCCGAAGTGATAGTTGTTCTGGTAACGACTGAGCATGCGGGCGGAAAGCTGCTGACGCATGTAGCTCATCTGACGATCGACAACCAGCAGCGCATCCTGCTGTACCTGCACCTGTGACTGAAACGCCGCAATCTGCCGGGTGGCATCATTCATGTTGTCGTTAATATGCCCGATAACCGCTTCGTCATAATTTCCCGTGGCCACCATCGCCCGGGCCTGCTGTATCAGCTCCTGAATGTACTGCAGCAGGATGTCGTAACCGATATAGTCCGTCAGCTGGTAAATCATACTGTTGGAAACACCGAGCATCTGCGGGTCAACCAGGTATTTGAAGACGGGGATGGTGGTACTGGAAATAAAGCCTTTTTCCTTGTCATCCAGAGGCGTGTCACTGACAGCCTTGTTCTGAATGCTGGCCAGAAGTTTAGTAATCTGAGACTTCAGTGCATTATCCCGGCTGATGGTCACCGGTGTGTCTGCCACCACTTTCAGGCATTTATCAGAATCGTTGCAGTGATAAATTTTTGCTGTGCCGCCTTCCATCATGGCCCGGATAATTGAGCGGTCAGTGGTTCTGGCTGACAGCGGTGTGATTTCGCCGTTGGGACCAAACACCAGTGAGCCGGTCAGCGTCATCACAAACTCTTTCAGCTCTTTGTTGCCGTCAAACATTCTGTTTTTGGAAAGCGCATTCCACATGATGTTAATGTTTTTGGTCACCCGCTCCTTATCCTTGTCGCTGGCTTTATCCCTGACGCTGTCAGATTTACCGCCAACGGTACATCCCTGCCGGGAAGCCGCCCAGTCAGCAAAAATATTGCTCTCACCGGCAATGTCCTGACAGACTTTTTGCTGGGACACCTGCGTCCGGGGGAAAAGCCCGCCGATAATCCCCTGCGCCGCCTGGCAGGAACTGAGGTTCATGCTGTTAATGTCGCTTGCCATTTTCTGCAGGAAGTCTTTTGCGGTTTTGATTTCCGGCACCGTTGTCTGCAGGGCAAGGTCAAAAAAGTAACCGGCAGCATTACTCATAATCTGCTTAACAAAACGCTGCAGCTGCTCACCATTAATAAAACTGAACGAACCGAGATAAGCGTCGATGCCGCCACATCCGGCATTGATATCCGGCAGCGTCATGGAAATCAGCTGAACATTTTTGACCTGAGTACGGGCATACAGGGAGCCGCCGTAAGCATAGCCGGCAGCCTGCCCCTGCCAGACGCCCGGCTGTGTGGTATTGGAGGCGAAGCCCAGCTTGTTAAAGAACTGATTCATGTCGCTGTTCACATCCGCTGACGCTGCAGGCGTCACCGTCAGTAAGGCGGCACAAAGAATAAAAAGAGGCTTAATGCGAAGCATTATTGCTGCCCTCCCTTAATGTGTTCTCCCGGCGCATACGGCGTTTCAACAGGAATATCCCGATATTTCCGTATATTAATTCGTACATTGGGAACAGAAAAAATGTAACAAGAAATCCGGCTGCAAGCGCATATAACGCATACGGAATGACATATATCAGGATATTCCACATACAAATCGAATTATTTAATTACGGGTCCGTTTTCCACGAATCAATACAGGCATCAAAAATAATATTCATAGCTGTCCATAAAACAATTCCGGCAGTCAGGAATACCAGAGACAATCCAGCATACCTGTCAGTAATTCTGGAAATGTATTTATAATCTCGTTCTGTACTTCTGATTTTGAGTTCAGGATTATTTTTATTTTCTCTCATTATAAGTTCCCTCTGATATTTCCGATAATTCATTCAGACCAGTCCTGCGGCTGTAATATATTTCAGACACCGAAATCCATCCCACAATTGCCCCCACAAAAAACACAACAGAAACAGAAAAGGTAAGGCACAGCGAAACGACAATTTCTACAGGGCTGGCGGGATAAAAAAGCCCCTGATGGATAAAGGGGATATTCAGGCTGACGATTATTCCCGTCGCGATGCCGGATATTCCGGCAATGAGTAACACCACCTGCTTATTTCGCACCTTTTTTCCCTCCGTACATCTGCAGAACGGTATCCATCCGCGCCATAAAACCGGCGGCATCCGTTGCCCCCTGTAAAAGCGGTAATGCCTCAAGCGTGTTGACGTTGACCAGGAAGGTGGTCGGTGTGGCCACCGGAATATTCGGGAAGAAGGTCTGCATCACGTCCGGTGGCACCGGTAATGCTTCCGGAAAGGCGGTATCCCCCTGACCATCCAGGGTGTAGGGAAAAACGGAAAAGCCGTACTGCTGTGCCAGCTGCTTCAGTACCGGGTCAAACTGGTGACAGTAAGGGCAATGCCCCTGCATAAACAGCACCACCTTCCAGTCGGCCAGGTTAACCTGCCTACCGTTGCTGAGGCGGAACCAGCGGGGAGCCGGCTTTTCTGTCCTGGCTGATGTGTCTGCTGCCGGTTGTGCAGGCTGCGCGGCCATGCCCTGCGGATTCCAGAGTCGTTCAATTTCATCCCGGGTGGAGGCCTGCACACCTGTGACCATCATCAACAAAATGACCGGCAGTAATTTAGTGAGAGACATGTCCGCCCTCCTGCTGCTCTGCCATCATGGCCTGTTGCCTGGCTTCCAGTGCCTCACGCTCTTCCCGGCTGACACGGGCAATCCATGCATCCAGCACCTGGTATGCGCCGAACAGCACAAGGATGGCCGCAATCAGCTCCGCCAGAAAAAAAGCCATCCAGGGTTTGCTGTAAACAAGACGGGCGACGATATGAAACCAGACACCCAGGGAAAATACCCACATTCCCGTAATATCAAGCCGGGGTAAAGAGAATCTGCGTTTACTTATCATGTTAAACTCCGGTTATTATTTACATGAGAGCATTCATGTCTGTAATATTCGCGTTTGTGTGATATTAATCAGAGGTACAAATGGAAAAGCGATCTTTTAAAGAAAAACTGGAAATAATCAGAAACATAATAAGAGAGTCGTTACTGGGAAATGCGGCAATTATTGCGCTGATATATGCAGCATCACATTCATTACCGGTCAATGCCTTCCCTGACTATCTTGTAATAAGTTTATTAAGTATCTATATTTATTTTTGTGAGCTATTCAGAAGCCACTGGATTGCGGTATGGTTTATCATATGGTCTTCAGTAATCAACCTCATTATTTTGTATGGTTTTTATGACCGTTTTATATGACTTAGCCTGTCATAATCCCCCTTATAAAAAACCACATCACTCCGGACCATACCGATGACAACATAATACAGATAAATATTCTTCTGAACCTGTCGAAGCTCGTAACGTCCGGTAATGCGGCCGCAACTATTGAAACAACCAGTGCTGCGCCCTGACTCATAATTGCACCACACAGAAACCAGAGACTGGCGGTAAGCACATATAAACACGCGATATTAATAACAAGGAAAACCAGTGAGCTCAGGAGAAACATTTTCCTGTCATTACGCTCAGAAAAGAAATAACCGGCAATAATGACAAATATTAACAGAACAACACCTGTAAACATTTTCAAATAATCTTCACTCATAAATCAAATCCGCGATTAAAAATTGGGTTTAAAATCTTCAGAAACGTTCAGGAACTGTTTTGCCAGGTCGTCCTGCGAAATAAAGCCGTATGATAACGGGCGAACACTGCCCTGTTTCGGGTCAACCAGCATCATGGCCGGGAAATATTTCACGCCGAGGCGCTGCGCCTGCCCTTGGTCAGTCCGGGAATCCGGCAACAGCGGATTAATCACGCCATCCACGGAAACGGGAATAACACTCAGACCATACGTATCCCGGAAGCCATTAATGACCTGCGCCAGTTGCCCGTCGATGGGGTCCTGCCCCCGGTAAAAAAACATGATGCCGTAGTGTTCAGCCAGTTTCGCAATGGCCTGTCGCTGCTGCGCCTGGTCTGCTGCCAGCTGGTTCCGTACCGTGCCGTTGTAATGGCTGTACTGCAGGTTATAGTCCAGTTCAGGATGTGCCAGCATGGCCTTTCTGGCGCTCATGGTGAAAAGCCCGGCCTGCTGAGTCCAGTAATTTTGCAGCCGGAAATATTTCACAAAATTATCCACGCCGGGATACAGAATGGCTTCGTACAGCGCCCGCTTTGTTGCCGTCTGCAGTGCTGCCAGTTTCTGCATAATATCCGGTTCCTGACGGGGGGCTGCAGGTACAGGTTTATTTTCTTTTTCCTTCGGATTTATTTTCTCGTTATACCACTGCCAGCCTGCATCTTTTCCTGACGCCGGAAAAATAAAGCAGCAGAGTAACAGTGGCAGTAATGCTTTATTCATCTTCATTCCTTTCATCACTTTTTCTTTCATCAGGTTTCTGCAGGTCAGTCAGGGCAGAAAAACAAAAATACAGAATAAACAGGAGCACACCGGAGTAAAGGATAACGAAAGCAGCGGCAAGCATCCCGTCTGCCGTGGTTTCTTTTACCGTATCCCACGACCAGATAATTACCGGGGAAATGACAATCGCTGTAATCAAAAGCCGGATAAGAAAATCAATAAAACGGTTCGACGTGAATATGACTTTCATCATTTCCCCCGGTTATTTCCCATACCTTACTGTCCTGCCTGTTTCAGCTGGTCAGCAATCTGCTCTTTCACTTTCTGCGTCAGAACGCCACTGTCCGGGATTTTCTGGTTATTCATCAGGTCTTCGTAGAAGTTAGTGAAATCCAGTCTGTTGAACTGAATTTTCTGCAGCTCATCAACCGTAATCCCCCGACAGTCAGGATGCTTCGCACTACCAAAACTGATACGCAACTGACCGTTGCGCCCCTGCTGCTGGACTATCTGCGCCAGCTTCGAATCAAACTGACAGTAGCTGCGTTTTTTCTCCAGACAGACACCCAGCACTTTCTTCGAACAGAACTCCCCGACGCTGACGGTCAGTTTGTTTGATTTTGCTTTAGCCAGGGCCTTTTCATCACTGTTGCATTTGGCCAGCCCGATATCCTGTCCCCAGCCGCTGTCCTTACAGCAGTTGCTGTATCCGGCTGCAGCCTTCTTACAAAATTTCGCCTGACCGGTGAAAGCACGGACATCCACCCCGTTCAGCGCCGCAACATCCTTACCTGCTGCGGCCAGTGCCGCCAGCTGAGAAACGGCTTCGGCAAAATCATTACTCTGCCCGCTCTGAGCCTTATCGCATTCGCCATCGAGACAGAAGACGTCTCCCCCACAGACCATCACTTTCCCGGATGTTTTTGACTCACAGGAGTACGTGGCATATTCATGCAGACAGGCACCTTCTTCGGAGTAAAAGGCACACTGGTGTGACACCAGGGTACAGGCAGGATTGTCGGTGTAGGTCTGACAGGTTCCCTTGTCTGCTGACTGCGTGACATACGTGTCCCGGTATGCCCAGCAGCTCTGGTACATGCTGTATGACTGACCGTCTTTCACCAGCGTCCTGTTCCCGCCAGCCTCCGTACATTCTGTTTTTGTCAGTTTCCCCAGCTCCTTGCTGAACGGGCAGCTTTCAGACCAGACAACATATGGGGTGTACGAGGCTTTTTTTACCCTGACAACCAGACGCAACTTCATTGCCGTATGACGTTTGAATTTTGTATTCCCGACCCGGACGGGGTGAGATGACGTAAAAGCCACACCGGCAGTCAGTGTTTTCTGTACTGGTGTAAATGAGGCATCTGCTGAGTATTTGGCATTCCAGCTCAGTGGGGTTCCCAGTACTGTAATTGTCATAGGTACACTCTTCTGCAGGTAAGTACGACTCCAGCTGTAATGCGCATCGACAATTTCACCGGTAACGGGAGAGGTAATGGAGACAACATACTGACCATTCACTTCACGTGCAGGTAGCTGACTCATTTCATACTCCAGCGTCCGGGTTTCCCATGTGGTACTCCCCTGCAGCTCCATACGGGCAGTTCGTGTGCAGTACTGCTCCACCTGTAAATCCCGCTCACAGGTGTAATTCGTGTATTCACTCCTGCTAATCTCCTGCGCACTGCACTGCTGCCCGGTGTTTCCCACAATGCTGTCAGCCCGGTTCACCACATCCCTGCCGGTCTGGATAAACGGTGCATCCGGTGAAAGAATGTCTTTCGGCTTGTTCATGAATGACTCTGTAATGGTTTTTCCGGTTTCACCGGTCGCCCATTCCGTGGTGCCGTCATTTTTCAGGCCGCCATCCCCGCCGGCAGTCACGCCACCGTAATATTTTGTCTCGTCCGGATTCGCGTTATAGCCGGGGATACTCTCCTGTGGCTTAAAGCCCTGAATACTGCTGCTTCCCTGCCCTTTGATCTGGTGAGCAAAATCAGAACCAGCCCGGTAATCACTGTTGCTGTCAGCCTGTGCCATGCCGGCAACCAGAGTCAGTATCAGAGGTAAAATACGTTTCATTTCCCGGAATCTCCTTTCCCTGCCAGTAAATCATGAGCCACCTGCCGGCAGTCACCCGTGGCGGCCACTTTCTCCAGCGCCTGGCCGACCCGCAGGTTTCCCCGGATGATGTCGTATCCCTGACTGCAGAACACCACCAGTGCCGGTACAGTGCGAATGCCGTACTGTGAAAACAGCGTCGGGTCGATCTGAACACCATCAGTCGCGCCGTCTTTCACCAGGGACAACACAGCTTCAGCGGTGGTCTTCAGGTCATTGTTCACCATGCCCCGCAGTGTGGCCGGAATACCGTAGTGCCGGGTTTCGCCCAGCATTCGTTTCAGCCCCTCTTCGGGAATGGAAAACGACACAAAATACAGAGCACCCTGCCGGGGTTTCCCGTCCTGCGAAGGCTGCTGTTTACGAACCAGCTCATCCAGGAAATGGTTATCTGAACGCTGAAGGGGGTTTTCCAGCACCTGTTTCTCCGCCCAGGCTTTCAGCTGATGGTCAGGTTTTTCACGCAGTTGTCTGCTTAAATTTTCCTGCTGCTTCAGGAACTGGCGGCTTTCAGGAGTGTTCACGTTTTCTGACGCCATAACCGCCCCGTTCAGCATCATCAGCAGTGCTGCCAGAGATTTCATACTCAGCTTCATCACTCACCTCACAGGAAGACACAGTTACGTTTACGCCACATCAGGTAGCCGAAGTTTTTCTTTGTGTTGGGCGGATTTTTCCCGGTTTCCCAGCGGGTCACGCTGCGCCCGAACGGGTGGCACTGCCCGCTGTCCGGATACATATTCACCATCTGGTAACGCCAGCGTTCTTTGGGCAGGATTGGGGACGGATATTCATTACAGACGGCGTTATTTTTCCCGATGGTTTCCATAATCATGCCCTGACGGTGCAGCTTGAACGCCATGCGTTCACTGACCAGCAGGGAGGACTGCAACGGACTGGACTCATTACTCACCCAGCCATTGAACGGGTACATACTTCCCTGCGAACCGGCACACCAGAACAGAACATCGAGAGGCATATTAAAGGCGCTGGCAATCGCATCTGCTGCGCAGGCTCCCTGTGCTATCGGATTGGCAAAGATGACATACCGGCGTGGGCAAGACCACCATGGCGCTGGCCTTTGCCCGGACGCTGGGGCTGGACAGCCGCCGCGTGCAGTTCACATCGGACACCATGCCGTCGGATATTATCGGCTTCTCCCTGTACAACAAGGAGACGGGGCGCTTCGACTACAAGAGCGGTGCGGTGATGACCAATCTGCTGTTGGCGGACGAGATCAACCGCACCTCCAGCAAGACGCAGTCGGCGCTGCTGGAGGCCATGGAGGAGTATCAGGTGACGGTGGACGGGCATACCTATCCGCTGCCCAAGCCGTTTGTGGTGCTGGCCACCCAGAATCCGGTGGGCTCGGCGGGCACGCAGCTGCTGCCGTCGTCCCAGCTGGATCGCTTCATGATCCGCACCACCATGGGGTATCCCGATCGGCAGAGTCAGGTGGATATCCTGCGGGAGCGGCACCACGAGAATCCGCTGGACAGATTGCAGGGTGTTGTGACCTGCGAGGAGCTGCTGGAGCTGATCGAGAGCGCCAAGCAGGTGCATATCGCCGACGCGGTGTATGACTACATCGTGGATCTGGTGGACGCCACCCGCAGCAGCGAGCTGGTGGAGCTTGGCGTCAGTCCCCGAGGGGCGCTGGCGCTGTGCCGCATGGCAAAGGCGCACGCCTTCGTGCGGGGCGGCGATTTTGTCACGCCGGAGGACGTGTACCAGGTATTTGACGACGTGTGTGCCCACCGGCTGGTGCTCAGCGCCAAAGCGCGGCTGGGGAAGATCACCGCGCGGGAAATTACGGAGCAGCTGCGGCAGCAGGTGACGGTACCGCAGGTGGCGCAGCTGTGAATATCGGAGCTTTGATCGTGTGGCTGCTGGCGATGGCCTCCGGCGCGGCGGTGTTTATCCTGACGCCGGACGTGTGGACGCTGGCGCTGGCGGCGGGGATCGTGCTGGTGCCGCTGGCGGGCATGGCGGGCGCTTTTGCGGCGCGAAAGGCCGTGGCGGTGGAGGTGATACTGCCTCGCGGCGCGGAAAAAGGCCGTGACGCGGTGATCGCGTTCCGGGGAACCAACGGCGCGTGGCTGCCGCTGCCTCGGGTGGAGTTCCGCTTTGTGATGACCAACGGCCTGACAGGGGAGACGCGGCGGGAGACGGTGCGGCTGTCCCTGCCGGGACGCGGCACGGGCGAGACTGCGCTCACGCTGCACAGCGGACAGTGCGGCCTGTTCCGGATACAGGCGGAATGCGTGCGGGTGTGCGACCCGCTGAGAATATGCCGCTTTACGGCGGCGGACGACAGGCACTGGGAGCTGATGGTGCAGCCGGGGCTGTTTGCCATGGAGCTGCTGCTGCCCATGCGGGGCAGCGTCAGCGAGGACAGCGACCGCTACGCCCAGGATCGGGCGGGGTATGATCTGGCGGAGACGTTTCAGGTGCGGGAATACGCGCCCGGCGACAGCCCCCGGCAGATTCACTGGAAGCTGTCCTCCAAGCTGGACAGGATGATCGTCCGGGATCCCGGACTGCCGCTGGAGCGGTCGGTGCTGCTGCTGTGGGAGCGCCGGGGCACGCCCGCGGCGCAGGAGAGCGACGCCATGGCCGAGGTAATGGCTGTGGTCTGTCAGGAGCTGCTGCGGCAGGGTGTGGGCTGCCGCGCCGCGTGGAACGGCGGCGGAGAGCTGACCGTGCAGGAGGTGCGGGAGCCGGAGGGCTTTTATGAGCTGCTGCCGCGGCTTTTGAGCGCAGCGCCCGCCGGGGACGGCGTGGACTACTCCGACGAGGAGACCCAAACCGAGAGTGCAGCCTACC